>Ga0255783_10000054_pt1 | contig 109532 bp, 110 predicted proteins | sample 011ome_22_FD_179981 | JGI IMG/M metagenome (GOLD analysis project Ga0255783, IMG submission 179981) | Coastal salt marsh microbial communities from the Groves Creek Marsh, Skidaway Island, Georgia - 011507BT metaG (version 2) | ecosystem: Environmental > Aquatic > Marine > Intertidal zone >... | reverse complement strand
TTTGTGCAGACATCCACTCCGATGCCTGACTCGCCGTGGCCTTCGATGCAAAGCCGGCCGCACGAACGCGGTAGTACTCTCTGCCGTTAACCCTGGCACTGGCCACGGATATGTTTAGCGGTCGTAATACGTCTCGGAGTATCGCTGCACGTTCATTGGCCGTCGCTCGCGAGGTATGGCTTTCCAGATTCACGAACCAGGGTCCGCCTGCTTGCCTCGGTGGTTCAAACGCCGGTGAGGCGGGCTTTACGGATTGGGGCGTGGTCGCTTTTTGTCGTTCGGCGATAGCTTCCGCAGCCCGCTCGGCCTCTCTGTCTTTAAGCAGTTCATTTTCATCAAAGAGCGCGTCGGCTCGCGCCCTGAGGGCAGCAATTTCGCCTCGAAGCGCTTCATTGTCCGACGCTAAGGCAGTGTCTTCTGATGACTTTTGATTTTCCTCGCGTTGCAGCGATCGAATGGTGTCTTTCAAGTCGGCAATTTCGGAGCTGCTGGAACTTTGAGTATCAAGCCAGAGACCGCCCATAGCAGCAGCGGCTACAAATCCAACAATCGCCAATGCCCATGGTATTTTGGAGCCGCCACCAGAATCATTTGCGGTGGCAGCGTGATCGGTTAGGAGCGCGGCTGAATCTGTCGCCTCATCAACGTCATCTTCATTATCATCGACATCATCCCCGTCAGGGCCAGCTTCATCGGCCGGAGGCACTTCGAAATCATCCTCCTCTAACCAATCGGTGCCCTCATCGATGTCCTCTTCGTAATCATCAGATGATTTAGGCTTGAGCCCTTCCGACCAATCGGCCGGAGGCGTGAGTACGCGTTTCTTATCGTCTTCGTTGTCGTCCATGGTCTGCCCTCCTACACCTGGGGAGAGATTAGCAGAAACCTAAGATAAACGTGTTGTGTAGGCCGTCGTAAATGGCTCTTTCTTGTACACTGTACTCCATGGATGTGTCAGATATTCTCGATGGCCTTAACGAGGCGCAGCGCTCGGCGGTAGCCGCAGAGCAAGGTAATCAGTTGGTACTTGCTGGCGCAGGATCGGGGAAGACCCGTGTTCTGGTGCACCGTATAGCCTGGCTCATTAGAGCCGAGGGTCTCTCGCCTTACTCCGTAATGGCCGTGACCTTCACCAACAAAGCTGCACGGGAGATGCGAGGCCGCATTGAAGAGATGCTTGGACGGCCGACGCATGGTTTATGGATCGGTACTTTCCACGGTCTGGCGCACCGCTTGCTCCAAACCCACTGGGCGGAAGCTGGGCTTCCCCAAAACTTCCAGATTCTCGACAGTGACGACCAGCTCAGACTCGTTAAACGAGTCTGTCGAGAGTTAGGGCTCGACGACGCAAAGTGGCCACCGAGACAGGCCCAGTGGTTTATTAACGGGCAAAAGGATGAGGGCTTGCGTGCTCAGCACATTGACCCGCCTATGGGCGATCTTTACACCAAAACGATGGTCCGCATTTATGAAGCCTACGAGGCGGCTTGCCAACGCGGCGGCCTTGTCGATTTTGCCGAGCTGTTACTGCGTGCCCACGAACTCTGGTTGAAATCACCGGAGACACTGGCCCACTACCAGGAGCGCTTCAACATTTTGCTGGTAGATGAGTTTCAGGACACGAACTCGATTCAGTACGCATGGCTCAGGGTGCTTGCCGGGAACGCAATCCCCGTTGTTGCCGTGGGTGATGATGATCAGTCTATCTACGGATGGCGCGGTGCGAAAATTGAAAACATCCAGCGATTTACCGAGGATTTTGTCGGCACCCAGACGGTTCGTCTTGAGCAAAATTACCGCTCAACCAAAACCATTCTCGATGCGGCTAATGGTGTGATTTCGCATAACGCGGGTCGGCTGGGTAAGGATCTGTGGACAGACGGTGAGGACGGCGAGCCGATTAAACTCTACGCGGGCTTCAACGAACAGGACGAGGCGCGATTCATCGTAGAGCAAATTCAGTCGTGGACCGATGAGGGTAATCCGCGTAAATCCAGCGCCATTTTGTATCGATCCAATGCGCAATCGAGGGTTATTGAAGAGGCGCTGATTCGTGTGGGTCTTCCTTATCGTATCTATGGCGGTCAGCGCTTTTACGAGCGCCTCGAAATTCGAAACGCGTTGGCCTACATGCGACTGGTTATTGGGCGCGGAGATGATCCCGCACTAGAGCGTATTATCAATACGCCTACCCGCGGTATCGGTAGTAAGACCGTGGACGATTTGCGGGCAATCGCCCGAGACAACAACGTATCAATGTGGCAGGCCATGGGTCTTGCTCAACAAAACGGTTTACTTGGGTCGCGAGCGCGGTCGTCGCTCTCGGGCTTTGCGGCATTGATTAACGAGCTTGATAGCGAGACGGTCGAGCTTCCCCTCGAGGAAATGGTGGAGCACGTCATACATCGAACGGGCTTGATTGATTTTCACAAAGCGGAAAAGGGGGAGCGCGGACAGGCGCGGGTGGAGAACCTTGAAGAGCTTGTGTCTGCCGCCAAAACCTTCAGGGCCGAGGATGATTCATTGTCCCCGCTGCAGCAGTTTCTTGATAGCGCCGCACTCGATGCGGGTGACAGTCAGGCGGATCCCTGCGAAGACAGTGTTCAAATGATGACCCTGCACTCGGCGAAGGGCCTTGAGTTCCCGCTGGTCATTTTGACAGGACTGGAAGAGAACCTGTTTCCTCACAGAATGTCGGTAGAAGAACCCGGCCGCTTGGAGGAAGAGAGGCGGTTGGCCTATGTCGGGATCACTCGAGCCCAACAGCGACTGCTGATCACCTACGCCGAGAGTCGGCGTCTTCACGGCAGTGAAACGTACAACACGCCCTCCCGTTTTGTTCGAGAAATACCGTCCGACTTAATAGAGGAAGTGCGGCTTCACGGCGGATTGACAAGGCCACTTTCAGATCGACTACAGCAACCCGTCGGTGCATCAAATGATTCGGGATTATCGCTAGGTCAGCGTGTGACTCATCCCATGTTTGGCGAAGGTATGGTGCTTAACATCGAGGGTCGAGGTGCCAACGCACGTATCGAGGTAAACTTTGCGGAAGGCAGTAAGTGGTTAGTTCTGCAATACGCCAATCTTCAAGCTTTGTGAGGCTTTGATGAAAGAGAAAACACTGTTACCGGTAGCTGTTGTTGCCCTTCTACTGCTCTGGGTTGGAACGCTCGGGCTGTGGGCTGTCGAAGCTCGAAAAACAGTCGATGACTCAGGCCCTAGTGTGAGTGGCAATCAGGCAAGTATCGAATGGAAGCTGGTAACCACTTGGCCAAAAGGCTTGCCTGGCCTTGGATCGGCACCGGAAAACTTTGCGCGGCGTGTGGGCGAGATGAGCAACGGTCGATTGACCGTTCGTGTCTACGGTGCGGGCGAGGTGGTACCGCCATTTGAGGTGTTTGATGCGGTATCACAAGGCGTCGCCGAGATGGGCCATGGGGCGTCTTACTACTGGAAAGGTAAGATTCCCTCATCCGTGTTTTACACCGCCGTTCCTTTTGGTATGACCGCCCAGGAAATGAACGGTTGGTTGCATTATGGCGGCGGACTTGAGCTTTGGCGCGAGCTTTACGCCCCGTTCGGCGTGCGGCCATTTGCCGGTGGGTCAACCGGGGTTCAAATGGCAGGCTGGTTCAACAGAGAGTTGAAGTCGGCGAGTGATCTTGATGGTCTCAAGATGCGCATTCCTGGCCTCGCTGGCGAGGTGTTTGCCGCATCGGGGGGCACCGCCGTTCGACTGGCGGGTGGTGAGATCTATACATCAATGCAGACTGGCGTCATCGACGCCGTTGAGTGGGTTGGGCCCTATAACGATCGCACACTAGGTCTGATGGAGGTCGCTGAGTACTACTACTACCCCGGTTGGCATGAGCCGGGTGCGATGCTCGAGTTCACGGTGAATCAGGAGGCTTTTGATCGACTACCCGCGGATCTTCAGGCCATTGTCGAAGGCGCAGCCAGGGCAACCAACCAAGACATGCTAGACGAGTTTACCGCGCGAAATAATCAATCGCTGAATTCTTTGTTGGACGACTACGCTGTGAAATTGCGGCCGCTACCTGACGATGTCATGGACGTGCTTCACAGTAACTCAGTGGTTGCCTTAGAGCAGCTTAAGGCCGGCGATCCCATGGCGCAAAAAATTGCCGCTTCTTATGAGGAGTTCCTAGGTGGCGTTAGGAGATATCACGAAATCTCTGAGCGTGCTTATTTGAACGCCCGAGATCGCGTGTCACCGCCCATCTCCTTTACTGACCAGTAATCGTTCGCGTTCGTTTTGCGTTATCGATGGCGACATAGATGAACTCGCCCTCGGTCACCTTAATTGGCTCGCCGTCGTGTTGGGAGTTGATCCACACCTCGATAAGCACACGCACTGAGCTGCGACCAATGTCGAGAATGTCGCAGTAACAGGTCACTACCGCACCGACATGCACCGGAGTGAGAAACGACATGCCCTGGATGGCAACCGTTGCGACACGGCCGCCCGCCACTTCGGACGCCGCAACGCCACCGGCAATGTCCATTTGCGATAGCAGCCATCCGCCAAAAATATCACCGTTGGCGTTGGTATCTGCCGGCATAGCGACCGTCTGAAGTGCGAGCTCGCCTTGCGGCCTGGGTGTTTCATCAATTGGGTTCAACGCTGTCTCCTAACGTTTTAGCGGATCTGTATTGGATTTACCGTTTGTTGGTGACGTCAGATCAACGACCGAGTGAGCTGGGTAACCAAGTGACGATGTCTGGAACCAGCCACAGCATGGCCAGTAAACCTAGTTGTATCGCCACAAATGGAATGACGCCACGATAAATTGCGCTGGTTGCGACTGACTCATCAGCTACGCCACGCAGGTAGAACAAGGCAAAACCGAACGGTGGCGTAAGGAATGACGTTTGAAGATTGACAGCAATCATCACTCCCAGCCAGATGGGGTCAAAACCCATCGACAGTAAAATCGGTGCGACGATCGGGACCACAACGAACGTTATTTCGATGAAATCGAGAATAAAGCCCAGGAGAAACATGACAAGCATCACAATCAGCAGAGCCATGTGAGGACCGCCACCGAGCTCTGCGAAGAACGCTTCAATCAGTTCGTCACCCCCAAAACCCCTGAATACCAAGGAAAACAGGGCTGCGCCAATGAGGATCAAGAACACCATGCTCGTAGTTGCCATGGCTGAGCGCGCGGTGTCTTTTAGCATTGCGAAATCGAGCGCTGATTTGTAGGCGGCCAGGCAAAGTGCACCGACCGCACCAACGCCTGCGGCTTCTGTTGGCGTTGCAGCGCCGACGATAATCGAGCCCAGGACCACGCCAATTAATAGCAGTGGGGGTAATACGGCGGCGAGTATAGAGGACTGGCCGTCATCGTTTATCTCCTCTGGGGGAGGGCAGTCTGATGGGTTTCGCCAGGCAACGAACAGTAGATACCCAAGGTACAGACCAACGAGTACCAGGCCAGGTACCAGCGAACCGATAAACAAGTCGCCTACCGATACCGTTTGTGTGTTGATAATGCCGCTCTGTAATTGCGCCTGCTGATACGCCGTCGACATGATGTCTCCGAGTAGCACGAGCGCAATCGATGGAGGAATAATTTGACCCAGCGTACCGGTCGCACAGATAAGACCTGTGGCGAGCGATGGGTTATACCCTGCTCTCAGCATGGATGGCAGCGCCAAGACGCCCATAGTGACGACTGTCGCCCCCACGATGCCCGTACTGGCGGCGAGCAGAGCGCCCACCACGATCACCGAAATGCCAAGACCGCCTGTTCTGTTTCCCAGGCCACTAGCCATTGCGGTCAAGAGCTCTTCAGCTATCTTTGCGCGTTCCAGTGTGACGCCCATTAGAATAAATAACGGTACGGCAACCAGTGTCTCATTGGTAATGGTGCCAAACATACGGCCCGATAGTGCCGCGATGAAGCTAGCATCGAAGTGCCCAGCAATAACGCCAATGGCAGCAAAGAGCAGCGCCGTTCCGGCGAGTGTCAATGCAACAGGAAAGCCAAACAGTAGCAACAGGCAAACACAGCCGAAGAGCGCGAGCGCTAGTTCACCCTCAACCATCAGAGGGCACCTCGCTAAGTTCGATCAAGCCCTGAATGATGAGGCTTACAGCTTGCAGCGCGAGCAAAACCGCCATGGCTGGGATCAGTGTCTTCAGAAGGAAAACAGCCGGTATGCCGCCGGGCTCAGGCGAGGACTCCATGATTGACCAGCTTTCTGATACAGAGCCCCAAGAGCCAAGAACGATAAGTGTGCAGAAGGGCAATGTGAACACGGTATGGCCAATGGTATTCACCCAGCGCTTCTGACGATCTGTGAAATTTCGATAAAAGACATCAACCCGTACATGCTTATCCGCAAGTAATGTGGGTGCCGCACCGAGCATGAATAAGGCGCCATGCAAATAGAGCACAGATTCCTGTGCTGCGATCGCGCCCTGACCAAACCCATAGCGGAGGATCACTACGGTGGTTGTGACTACGGCCATGGCAACCGCTGTATACGCCACAGCATTGCCAACGCCACGACTGATACCATCGATTGTCTGCGCAAGAGTTGCCCAGTACTTCACTGCAATGACCCGTTCCTCAACACGACATTGAAGGTTATCATCGTGTGAACATCAATTGCAGAGAGATTCACTGTGCTTACTGTACTGTCGCCAGCCAAAACACTGGATTATGAGACACCAACGACAACAGCGACCTCGACCACTCCGCGGTTTATGGATCAGTCGGCCTTGTTAGTTGACGACGCTCGAAAGTTAGCTCCGGACGATATTCGCTCCCTCATGGGCGTGAGTGAGTCAATTGCGGACTTGAACCATGCACGCTTTATGAACTGGCAGGCAACGGCCAGCAAGGACAACGCGAAGCAGGCGGTCCTTGCGTTCAAAGGCGATGTTTACACGGGTCTGGAGGCAGATTCGATGAGCGAAACTGATCTCCAGTTTGCGCAGTCCAGACTGAGAATTCTGTCTGGCCTCTATGGCCTGCTGCGGCCTCTGGATCTTATGCAGCCGTATCGACTTGAGATGGGACTTAAGTTTGCAAACCAGCGCGGGAAGAACCTTTATGAGTTTTGGGGTGATCGTGTAACGGATACCCTCAACGAAGACCTGGCCTCGGCGAATACCGACGTCCTGATTAATTTGGCGTCCAACGAGTACTTTAAGGCGGTGAAGCCAAAAGGGCTGAACGCTGACGTGATAACACCACAGTTTAAGGACCTTAAAAACGGCCAGTATAAGATGATCTCGTTTTTCGCTAAGAAGGCGCGTGGCGTCATGGCGCGTTACATCATCGATAATCGAATTACCGATCCGGAAGCGCTAAAGGCCTTTAATGGATCCGGATACTATTTCAGTGAGGCACATTCGAAAGGCCCGCAATGGGTCTTTCTGCGCGATGAGGCGCCGGCTTAGCTGCCTAGTTGGGCATCACGAGCTTTGCTTAAAAGGCAGTAGCGTCGCGGCTTCGTCTCGATAACGCCGCACGTGATCGCAGTCTCGGCGGCAGAAGTCGGCAACGGCGTCTTTTAATCGGGGCTCAGCAACCCAATGGTTTGAATAGGTGAGTGTGGGTTCGAATCCTCGCTGAATCTTATGCTCGCCTTGCGCGCCGGGATCGAAGCGCTTGATACCTCTTTCAATGCAATACTCGATTCCTCGGTAGTAGCACGCTTCGAAATGTAAAAAATCGAATTCCTTAAGGCAGCCCCAGTACCGGCCATAGAGCGTATCGTCATCAACAAAATACAGGGCCGCTGCGACGGGGTTCTCTCCTTCATGTGCAATCACCATAACCGTGCTTTCACCCAATGCAGGGCAGACGCTCGTGAAAAACTCACCGGTTAAATAGCCCTGGTGACCGCTTCGCTTCAGATAGGTTGTCTGATAGCAGTAGTGGAAAAAAGCCCAGTCCTCATCACTGATCTCGCTCCCCGTTTTTGTAACAAGGTGCAGATTCTGAGCAGCAATAGCGGCACGTTCTTTCTTCAGCGCCTTGCGTTTTCGACTGTTAAAGGCGGACAGGAAATCATCGAAATCTGAATAATCTCGGTTAAACCAATGAAATTGTGTCGTCATCCGTTGTATCAGTCCGGCGTCAGCCAGTTGACTCGAGGTAGCTTCGTCGGGAAATAAAATGTGCCAGCTCGAGATATTTTCAGAGGCGCACCAGTCGGTGACTGCTGAGATCAACTCGAGTTGAGCATCAGGACGGGTGTTGTCGGTCCATAACCGAGGGCCGGTGGCTGGCGTAAACGGTACGCCGGTCACAAGCTTCGGATAGTAGTCCAAACCGCTCCGGTGCCAGGCATCAGCCCACGACCAGTCAAAGACATATTCACCATAGCTGTGGCTCTTGAGAAATCCAGGTGCCATGGCGATTGCATGCTCGTCATCCCATAGACCAAGGTGACAGTTTTGCCAGCCCGACTGACTGCCGGTGCTACCTGATGCTTCGAGGCCCTCCAAAAAAGCATGGGTCAAAAACGGGTAACCATTGGAGAACGAAGCCTCCCAGACGGCTTTGGGCAGGTCATTAACGCTTGGGTAAAGTCGAAGTTCCACGCTGGAGAGTCTGGTTAGTATTCAGAGCTTATACGGCGACGGCGACGTAGTGTCCCAGTAATCCGACCGCTATGATCAAGCCAATCCATTTGCTCTCGTTAAATGCCTTAAAGCAGGTTTCGCGTGATCGGTTACTGATGAGACGCTGGTGTCTCATGAACAATGCGCCCACCGCGACGATCGAAAGGAAATAACTAAGGCCAAGATTAAAGCTCATGCCGGTGGCCACAAAACATAACAAACAAAGCACCTGCAGCCCCAAAATGATCCGCGTATCAGCTTCACCAAAGAGTATAGCTGTCGATTTAATACCGACTTCGAGATCGTCCTCTCGATCGACCATGGCGTACTGTGTGTCGTACACCACGACCCACAAGAGATTTGCGAGGAACAGCCACCACAGTCCAACTGGCAATGTCTCCGTGGTGGCAGCGAAGGCCATGGGGATGCTCCAGGAGAAGGCCATACCGAGCACGACTTGTGGCAGGTGGGTAAAGCGCTTCATAAATGGATACACAATGGTGAGCGCTGCACCGACAAACGCTAGTTGCACCGTGAGCCAGTTAATTTGTATGACCAGCCATAATGCGAGGCCAAATAATCCGAACAGTAGGCACAGGGCTTCGATAACAGATACCTCGCCTGTGACTAAGGGGCGATCGCGCGTTCGCTCAACAAAGCCATCAAGCTTCCTATCGCTGAGATCATTGGTGGTACAACCAGCGGAACGCATAACGAAGGCACCAACAACAAAGGTGAACAATAGAATGGGCTTTGGGAGCCCCTCGGAAGCAATGATCAGACCCCAGAGTGCGGGCGCGAGCAGTAGGTAAGTGCCAATGGGCTTATCAAACCGAATCACTCGCAAGAGAGCGCTTACTTTTTGTCGTGTTAGAGCTATCGCTGACAAGGGATCATCCAAACAAGTCTGAACTACTGATTATACGTGTGCAAACGCCTCGCGTGCGCGCGTCCAGCGCGACTCAATCTGTTCTGCGCGCTCCGGATCGTCACGAACCAGTTCCTCGGCGACCATTTGCGCTGTCCCAAGAAGTGCCTCGTGCTCGGGCAGTCGTGCGACGCGAAATGATGACAGACCGGTTTGTCGGGTTCCTAGCACTTCCCCAGGCCCGCGAATACTCAAATCCTTCTCCGCGATGACGAAACCATCTTGCGATTCTCTCATAACGGCCAGACGCTGCTTGGCGGTTTGGCTGAGAGGCGATTGATACATCAGCAAACAGTGACTCTCTATCGCGCCGCGACCCACGCGGCCACGAAGCTGGTGTAATTGAGCCAACCCAAAGCGCTCTGCATTTTCGATGATCATCATGCTTGCATTTGGCACATCCACGCCGACTTCAATGACGGTCGTTGCGACCAGAATATCCAGCCGACCTGCGGCGAACTCAGCCATGATTTCTGCTTTTTCATCAGCACTGAGCCTTCCGTGCAACAGACCTATCTTCAGATCGGTTAAGGCTTCGCTCAGTTGCGTCGCGGTCATTTGGGCAGCATTTGCTTGCAGTGCATCACTTTCCTCAATCAAGGCGCAGACCCAGTACGCCTGCCGACTTTCTCTGCAAGCACGGCCAACTCGGTCGATCACCTGTTCCCTGCGCGCGGTGTCAATCAACGCCGTAGTTATCGGCTTTCGCCCGGGTGGAAGCTCATCAATTACTGAGCAGTCAAGATCGGCATACGCCACCATAGACAGCGTTCTTGGTATGGGTGTGGCAGTCATCGTCAGCTGATGTGGCGTTAAGTCATTCAGTCCTCGGCGCGTAAGCGAAAGCCTTTGATTGACCCCAAAGCGGTGCTGCTCATCCACAAGAACCAGTCCCAGTGATGCAAACGCAACGTGGTCCTGAAACAGCGCGTGGGTACCGACCACAATATCAACCTCACCCTGTTCAACCGCAGCCAGAGCCTCGCGCCGCGCTTTCCCTTTTATCTGGCCCGTTAGCCACAGCACCTTTACACCTAATGGCGCGAACCATTGGTTAAAGCCGCGAAAATGTTGCTCGGATAAAAGTTCGGTCGGCGCCATAAGGCCGACTTGATGCCCTGCCTCCACCATATGTGCTGCGCTAATGGCAGCCACCAACGTCTTACCCGAGCCGACATCACCTTGAAGAAGTCGTAGCATCGGTGTTGGCTTCTTCAGGTCTTCCAAAATTTCCTTGCAAACCCGGGCTTGTGCACGGGTGAGTGTAAAGGGGAGGCTGCCGATAATTGCCTCGGCAAGCGCACCTTTATGTGCCGCCTTCGCAGCTCGCAGTTCCAAGGTTCTCGCCCGCCGAGAAAGCATCGAGATTTGATGTGCGATAAGCTCTTCATTTGCCAAGCGCAGTTGCGCAGGATGTCGCCCCTCCAGAATGGTCTGTACGTTCACGCTCGCAGGTGGTTGATGTAAGAGAGCGATTGCATCTGCCATAGAGGGGGCCGCCTTAAAACGCCCTGCGAGCAAATCGTCTGGGGGATGTTGGGCAAGGTAGGTCAATGCCTGTCGAGCGAGATTGCGCAGAGTGCTTTGACCCATGCCTTCAGTCGTCGGATAAACAGGGGTCAAGGCATCTTCCAGCTCAGCCTCTCGATCGCCCACATGATATTCAGGATGCGCGAACTCCGGTTGGCCCGCAACCAGGCGCGGTTGTCCGAAAAGCGTGATGATCTCGCCCACCTTGAGTTGCAGTGCTTGCGCGCGGCGAAAATGGAAAAAGCGCAGCGTTGTGAGGCCGGTTCCATCATCTACTTTGACAATGAGCGTGGGCCGGCGTCCTCTGGCTATACCGGATGCGCGTATGGTTCCTCTGACAACCGCGTCCATGCCCTCGCGCAGTTCGCCAATAGCGGTCAAACGCGTTTTATCCTGATAACGCAGAGGGAAGTGAAATAGCATGTCCTCTATGGTTCGGAGACCCATAGCGTTAAGCTTTTCAAAAACCTTTGGGCCTACGCCCTTGAATTGCTGCAGCGGCAGCTGAAGAATGTCGGTCGGCACAATACATTTCGTCTTGGTGGCCCAATGATAATAGCGGCATGAAGGTATGCAGGTGAAGACTCCACGGGTAATGGTAATAGGCTTTGGTGATTTGGCTCGGCGCTTGGCGCCAAAGCTCACGGGCCTAGCAGAGGTAATCGGTGTTTCTCGTCGACCTGAATTGCTTCCAGGGGCAGTCAGGGCTGTCTATGGCGATTACACGCAACCGGAATCTTTGGAAGAAGCGGCTTCGTTGACGCCCGACGTGGTTATTTTTACCCCTGTGCCAACCAGTCGTGATCTCGAGGGTTATCGAACGGGCTACGCCCAGGCGGCCAGGAATATTTGTGACGCGGGCCTTTTGGCAACTGCTAAGCGTGCGCTATTTGTGTCGTCTACACGCGTCTACGCCGAAAAAGCAGGGGCTTGGGTAACAGAGGATTCACCCCTCGCTGCAGGTGATCCGTTTGTGGATGCGTTGCTCGATGGAGAGTGCTGTTTTCGCCGCCATACCACTACCACGGTCTTGCGGCCCAGTGGGCTATACGACGGTGCGAGGCCCATTATGTTGAAACCGATCATTGAGGGGCTTGCATCCCGGTTTGGCGATGGATATACCAACCGTATTCACAGGGACGACGTCGCGGGTGTGCTGGCTCACCTAATCAATCTGCACATCAACGGTGCTCATGTTCCAGCTACGCTGTCGCTCAATGACAGCGAGCCCGTGAGAACTGCGGACTTAGAGGCGTGGTGTTTCGAGCAACTCGGTCGAAAACCGATGGGTACGAGAGAAAATCAGCCGCGGGGTAACCGACGCATTAGTAATGCAAAGCTTTTGGCAACTGGTTATAAGCTCGTCTATCCCACCTTTCGTGAAGGCTACCGCGACGCTTTGATACAACGCTCGTAGGGGCTTTAGAGAGCCAGTATAGCCTCTATTTCGACCTGTACCCCCTTTGGTAATGCGGCCACCTGCACGCAGGCACGCGCCGGATAAGGCTCGCTGAAGGCCTCCGCCATCACCGCATTGACCGTCTGAAAGTTGGCTAAATCAGTGAGCGAGATATTAATCTTTACGGAGCTATCGAGCGATCCGCCCGCAGCTTCGGCAATTGCGCTGAGATTGGCAAACACTTGTCGCGTCTCAGCCTCGATACCCCCTTCTACGACCTCCATTGTCGTCGGATCCAACGGTATTTGCCCCGATATCCATACGGTATTTCCTACTTTAACCGCTTGTGAATAGGGGCCGATGGCGGCGGGAGCAGCGGCAGTACTAATAACAGCTCTGTTGTTCATGGGATGTGACCTCGTTAGCGGCGACTGCAGCGAACGACCTTACGCACGCCGTCCATGACCCTAACGCGCTTCATCACGCGGGCTAGATGGACGCGGCTGTTTAGCTGCAATTCAATCATGATGTTAGAAAAGTGTACCGACTCATCTTGCGTCGATATGCGTTCGATATTGAGGCCAATGGCGCTGAGTTTCGTCGCCAATGTGGCGATCATACCCCGTTGGTTAGCCATTTCTATTCGGATCGCGACGGGATAGGTTCCCTCGATCTGATCGTGCCATCTCAGGGGCATCAGGCGCTCAGGTTGCTCTCGGAGATCTAAGAGGTTGCGACAGTTCTCCCGATGAACGACCAGACCTCTGTCTGGACTCAAGAAGCCTTCAATGGGGTCACCGGGGAGCGGACAGCAGCACTTCGCATAGACGAGCACGTAGCCTTCGGTGCCCTTGATTTCCATGGCACTTTGATCGTTCTCAAGCGACGCACCCGCCTGACCCAGGAGATTCGCGGCAACGACCTGCGGCAGCTGATTACCGAGAGCGATATCGGTCAGGATGTCGTCGTATGTGCTATTTGGATAATGCAAACTTACAAGGGTTTCTAATGACTCTGTTGTGACCGCATCATCGGGTTGCAAGGTCGTGAGTGCCTTCTCCAGTAACTTTCGACCCAGTTCGACAGAGTCCTCTCGTTGCTGGTGTTTCAAGAAATGTCGAATTTGCGATCTTGCTCTCGCTGTTACGGCGAAATTGAGCCACGACGGTGTTGGTCTACCGGCCGGGGATGTCACAACTTCGACAGTGACACCACTTTCTAGCGGCTCTGACAGGGGTGCGAGTTGATTATTGATGCGACAGGCCACACAGCGGTTACCCACATCGCTGTGGACCGCGTAGGCAAAGTCTACGGCACAGGCGCCCTTTGGGAGCTCCATGATGGCCCCCTTCGGCGTAAACACATAAACCTCATCGGGGAACAGATCAACTTTTACGCTCTCGATAAACTCAAGCGAGTTACCAGCCGTTTGTTGCATCTCTAGCAGACCCTGGACCCACTCTCGAGCTCGCATCTGAGGGATATTGGCATTGTCTTGCTGGCTCTTATAAAGCCAGTGAGCGGCGATTCCATTATTGGCCATGTCTTCCATATCGCGGGTACGTATCTGGATTTCGATAGGGACGCCGTGCATGCCTTTAAGGACGGTATGTAATGACTGATAGCCATTGGCCTTGGGTATGGCAATGTAATCTTTGAATTCACCGGGCACCGGCTTGTAGAGAGAATGAACAATTCCGAGTGTCCGATAACAAGAATCCACGTCTTCGCAAATAATTCGAAATGCAAAGATATCCATGATTTCGGAAAATGATTTTCGCTTTTCCCGCATTTTGGAGTAGATGCTGTAGAGGTGCTTTTCTCGACCGATGACGGCGCCTTCTATTCCCTCGCGTGACAGAGCCTGATCGAGTTGCTCGCTGATCTGCTCAATCAACTGTTTGCGTCGACCGCCGGCTGCTTCTCTTGCGGCTTCCAGACGTCTTGCACGCATCGGATAGAGGGTGCGTAAGCCAAGGTCCTCAAACTCCATGCGTACTTCGTTCATGCCTAGTCGCGTTGCGATCGGTGCGTAAATATCGAGAGTTTCGTTTGCGATTCGCTTTTTTGCCTCGGGCTTAAGCGCTCCGAGGGTTCGCATGTTGTGGAGTCTGTCGGCCAGTTTTACGAGAATGACGCGGATGTCTCGCGCCATTGCGAGTGCCATTTTCTGAAAATTTTCCGCCTGTTTTTGCTCGGCACTATCGAAATCAACCTGAGTTAACTTGCTCACGCCGTCCACAAGGTCGGCAACTTCCTCGCCAAACTGGGTTCTGATGTCCTCTTTGGTAACGCCGGTGTCTTCGATAACGTCGTGTAGCAGCGCTGCCATGATGCTCTCATGGTCCATGTGCATTCGCGCTAGCACTGTGGCCACTGCCAGTGGATGCGTGACGTAAGGCTCGCCGGTTCGACGTGCTTGGCCGTAATGCGCCTGCTCGGCATAAAAATAGGCGCGTTTTATGTCACTGACCCGATCGTGGGGCAAGTAGCTCGCAAGAATCTCCTCAAAGCCAGTAAACGACTGTCTCTGGTTGTGTGAGGGAAGAAGTTGGGGTCTAGAGGTTGTGTGGAGCCCCAGACGTCGGGTGACGTCGTTAAATGAGGCTCCTAGGGCTTGAAGAGGTGTGGACACCGGTCCTTGAATTGCGGTTTAGAGCACAGGTGTTTCGAAGCTCGCCGCAAATTCCTCTTCAGCTTCCAGCTCGTGTTCACGCGCCATAATGTCAGGAGTGATCAGGCCTTCGGCAATCTCGCGAAGCGCCAATACGGTCACTTTGTCGGCTTCTACTTCGACAAGAGGATCTTTTCCGCCCGTGCTCAACTGACGCGCACGCTTGGAAGCCAATAGCACCAACTCAAAGCGGTTATCGACGTTATCGAGGCAGTCTTCAACAGTTACTCGTGCCATCTTTGTTTCCTGCTATGTAAATGGCCGCGCAGTATAGCGATTGCGTAGCTTGCTTGTCGACTGCGAAAGCTTCGCTCTACCGAAGTAAATCCGCAATGACGCTGGTCAATTCTCGTGACTGTACCTGCTGTGACAGCCTGTGGGCGCGAATGATGGATTGAAGATCCTTCAGTGCAATTTCGAAATCGTCATTTAGGACGATGAAATCAGCTTCGTCGTAATGAGCTAATTCATCTCGCGCAGCCTGCATGCGACCTTCAATAATCTCGTCATCATCCTGTCCCCGATCGGTTAGGCGCTTGCGCAGCGCAGCGGTCGAGGGCGGAAGAACGAAGATGGACACGGCGTCATCAACCAACATTTTGACCTGTCGAGCGCCTTGCCAGTCAATTTCTAGAACAATGTCGATGCCTTCAGCGAGCCTTTCTTGTATCGCGTGCCGGCTAGTCCCATAGAAGTTTCCAAATACCTGTGCCCACTCGAAGAAGCCATGGGCGTCGCGGATTGACGTAAATTCTGACTCATCAACAAAGTGATAATTGACGCCGTCAGTTTCACCCGGGCGGATAGCACGTGTCGTGTGCGATACCGATACCTGTAGATTAGGTGTGCTCTCTAGAAGCGCTTTTACCAACGATGTTTTTCCTGCACCGCTGGGAGCAGATATGACATAGAGCTGGCCGGTCGTTTGGTCCTGTTTATTCAATGTTCTGCACCTGTTCCCGCATCTGCTCAATCAATACTTTGAGCTCTACCGCGGCATTGGTGGTCACTAGCGACGTCGTTTTAGAACCGAGAGTATTCGCTTCGCGATTCAGTTCTTGCATCAGAAAATCCAGTCTGCGCCCACATGGCTCGTTAGCGGACAGTGCGTCACCGATGGCGGCGAGATGAGCATCGAGGCGGTCCAGCTCTTCGGCAACATCCGATTTGTTGGCCAGGAACACCAGCTCTTCTTCCAGCCGCTTGTCGTCACTCGCCACGTCGATCGCAGAAATCCGATCCATCAGCTTTTGCTGTTGGGCTGACTGAAGCACTGGCAGTTGCTCGCGATAATTGGCCACAATGGTTTGGATGCTGCCGCATCGATCAAGCAAAAGCTCCTCGAGTCTTGCGCCCTCCCCCAGCCGATGATCGCGCAGCGACTCAATGACACCAGGTATCACAGCGATACATTCCTTGTTCAGCGTATCTGCATCAAGTGTGTCACTGACCCAAATGCCTTGTGACATCAGGATATCCAGTGCAGTGGGTGCTCGGGCATCTGGGAAGAGCTCACCGATCTTCTCAAGCGCTAATCTCATTTCCACTAGTTTGTCTTCGTTAACCGTGGCCTCAGGCGAATTTTCTGCTCGCTCCAGCCGGATCGTCAGTTCGACTTTCCCTCTCACTATTTTTTCGCCGACGATTTTACGGAATTGTGGTTCAGATCGCTTAAGGACATCGGGCAGTTTGAAAGTAAGATCCAAAAACCGGCTGTTGACAGATTTGCACTCGATAGACAGGTTCCATTCACCTACTGTCACGGTCTGATTAGCAAATCCGGTCATGCTCTGCGGCATGTGTTTCTCCAAGGACATCGAAAGTCGCTAGTCTAACAAGTAGACTGCGCAGCGACACCTTCGTATTCGTGAGCAGTTTATGAACTCCAAGACAGCACAACACCCTGAAAAGAGACCCAGTGGTCGCCAACCCGATCAGATGCGGGACGTCGAATTCCATCTCGATTACACCAATCAGGCTGAAGGCAGTGTGCTTGCATGCTTCGGAAATACAAAGGTGCTGTGCACGGCGTCAATTTCTGACGGTGTACCACCGTTCTTGAGGGGCAAGGGACAGGGCTGGCTAACAGCCGAGTACGGCATGTTGCCGCGATCAACCGGAACTCGCATGGACCGCGAGGCAGCCCGAGGCAAGCAAAGTGGTCGAACGGTTGAAATACAGCGCTTAATCGGCCGATCCTTGCGGGCCAGTATTGACCTCAAGGCATTGGGTGAGCGCACAATGACCATTGATTGCGACGTGCTTCAAGCGGACGGAGGTACGCGGACAACGGCGATTACCGGCGCCAGTGTTGCGGTCGTGTCGGCGTTAAACAAACTACAACGTGCGGGGGGTCTAAAGACGGATCCGTTAATTGACCGAGTTTGCGCGGTGTCTGTGGGGATGTGGAACGGTCAACCAGTCGTTGATCTTGACTATCCCGAGGACTCGACAGCACAGAGCGATATCAATGTGGTCATGCTAGCGAGCGGTGGGTTGATAGAAGTTCAAGGCACCGCGGAGGAAAAAGTATTTACCCGCAACGAGCTGAATACGCTACTTGATCTCGCCGAATCGGCATGTCGCACCCTAAATCAGGCGCAACTCCAAGCGCTTAGCCGCTCCTAGGTCCCGTCAGAGCACAATGTCATAGTCAATGATGACAGGGGCGTGGCTGGAGAACGCCTCATCACCCTCAATGATGGCGCTGGCCACGTGAGGAGCAAGGCTATCTGAGATAATGTGAGTATCGGTTCGAACGCCGGGGCCCTCGTCACCCTCGGGCCACCACGTGTATTCATCTGTATCAGACTCAACTTCACGGAATGCATCGCCGTAGCCCATGCGATATAGCGACCCAAGCCAGTCACGCTCTTCGTTACTGAAACCCGGAATGTCGAGGCGATTTCCGGATTCCTCGGCATCCCTTGGCTGCCAAGCGAGTTCCCAGCCACCGCAGAGAATAAAGTCGCGTTTCTTGTTTCTTACCTTTTGAAGGTGCGCGCCGAGTTGATTTAGAAACCGCATTTTAAGTTCTTTGTCGCCACGCTCACCCACTGCCGGCGGCACCATAATGCTCCCGATGCTGCAGTCGTCATAATCTGCTTGGATGTAAATTCCGAGATGATCAAAGTCCATAAAGCCCAGGCCAAACATGATGGCTTTCGGCATTTTCTTGCAGTAGATCGCAACGCCATTCACCTTGGCGTCGTCGTAATTATCGGCAAAATAGGCGTGATAGTTGTCAGGGAAAAAGTCGTTTGAAGGGAGTGAGTACTCCGAGCACCGTGTGTCCTGAAAGCAAATCACATCCGCATCCTGCTGTAATGCCCACGTCAAAAGCCCTTCAGCGTGCGCCCGCTCAAGGCCATCGACTGTAAGTGATACAACTTTCATTTTTGTTTCCCGAATACTGAGCTTGGTATACTACGTCAGAAATTTTCATACTGAAATCTGTGAAACCTTTGGTTCACAATATGTTCATAATTTCAGTGTTGCTAACAGTTGAGCACTTTTATGCGCGCATCGGACAGTAAACGCCAATTTATCGAGCTATCCATTCGCTTTGGCGCGTTGAAGTTTGGTCAATTCACACTGAAGTCTGGCAGAGTCAGTCCCTATTTCTTTAACGCGGGTGTTTTTTCCACTGGTGAGGCAATGGCGACGTTAGGCGCTTGTTATGCTGAAGCTGCCAGAGACATCATTGAGAAGATTGATGGGCTTTTCGGCCCGGCCTACAAAGGAATACCGCTTGCCACGGCGACAGGTATTGCTCTGCAACAACATTACGACTGCGATTTATCCATTACCTTTGATCGCAAAGAGGCCAAATCCCACGGAGAAGGCGGGATCCTAATGGGTGCACCGCTAACGGGTAACGTCCTCATTATTGATGATGTCATTACTGCAGGCACCGCCATCAGGCACTCGGTAGACTTGATAAAAAGCGAGGGCGCCACGCCTTACGGTGTTGTCATTGGTCTTGATCGGTGTGAGCGGGGAGTGGGTGACACCTCGGCCGTTGATGAAGTAAGACGAACATTGGGATTGCAGGTTAAGAGCGTTATCACTATGCACGACATCATTGAGTGGTTATCTGAACAGCCGGAGATGTTAGAGAGCCTAAATTTGATGCACCAGTACCGGGAGCAGTACGGTGTGTAAGCGCCTTGCTATTGTTGTGATGCTTGCGCTGCTGAGACGATCCTTGAGTGGCGATCGCGGTAAAGACCCTATTGTAGATTAAGGCCCCGCTGGCACTTCCTTCGCTAAGGTGGCTGTCACTAAGGCCCACTGTTCATCCCACGCTTGTGTAGGCAGTATTGCGAAGTCTGATCGCACGAACTGAGCGATTCGTCCCTCCGCAAGTGCAAGAAGTAAATTGGCTGCGCTGCTAACAGGGATGCTCGTGCGCCACCCTTCCTCAACTTCTGCCATGCGCAGGCACTGACGAAGTTGTGTTTCGATTCGATCATAGACCTGCGTAACTCTTCCCCTCAGACGCTCGTGCTCTCCCGTTAAAGCGTCGCCCGACAAAATCCTCGTAATGCCCGGATTTCGCTCACAGAAGGCAAGGAAAAGCGTAAGGATCTTTTTGCACCGCACCAGCTGATGTGTTTCTTCGCTGAGTATCTGCGTTATCCGAGAAAACAGGGTCTCTTCGACAAAGTCGATGAGCGACTCGTACATCCGCGTTTTGGAAGGGAAATGGCGATACAGTGCTGCCTCGGATACGTCTAGACTAGCTGCCAGCTTTGCCGTTGTTATTTTGCTTCCAGGGCTGGATTCAAGCATGCCCGCCAATGATTGGAGTATTTGCTCTTTTCGGTCGCTTCGTCGTTGAGGCATGTGTTCCGCCAAATGTGCATTGTGACAAGAGTTAGGAGCTTGGGACGTTACCTATGCTCTGGTTTGTGATCAAGGTGCCGATACCCTCATCACTAAAGATTTCTAATAGCGTCGCATGCGGAACCCGGCCATCAATAATGTGGGCACTGGTAACCCCAGCTCTCACCGCATCCATTGCACACCGAACTTTAGGCAACATGCCGCCGGTGATAACGCTTTTCTCGATTAACTCATCGACTCGCGTGGTCGACAGACCTGTCAGCGTGTTTCCTTCTCCGTCCATCAAGCCGGTCACGTTGGTCAGTAACATCAGTTTTTCAGCTTTCAGTACCTCAGCGAGTTTTCCCGCTACCAGATCCGCATTGATGTTGTAGGTGTGTCCGTCAACACTACCGGCTACGGGTGCAATAACCGGAATGTAGTCGCTATTGGCAAGCATGGTGAGAATGTCGGTGTCTACGCTCTCAACTTCACCGACCAGACCAATATCCTCGGCACTTCCAATGTCGGCGTGCTTGCTGAGTGCTTGAGCACGCAGAAGCTCACCGTCCTTGCCAGTGATGCCTACAGCTCGCCCTCCATTACGGTGGATGCTATCGACAATTTCTTTGTTAACAGACGCGCCTAGAACCATTTCAACGACATCGACCGTCTCTTCATCGGTGACACGCATACCACCGACGAATCGCGATTCAATGCCTAGACGGTCGAGTAGCTTGCCGATTTGGGGTCCTCCACCATGAACCACAATGGGATTCATGCCTACCAATTTCATCAGGACAACGTCACGCGCGAAGCTCTCATGCAACTGTGGATCGGTCATTGCGTTACCACCAAATTTGATGACCATTGTCTTGCCCGTAAACCGTTGGATATAGGGCAAAGACTCTGTCAAAACGCGAGCAAATTGTTCGGCGTCAGTTCGGTTAAGAGACATGCAGTCCTCTGTCGTTAATGATTGATCGCTGCCTATTCGGGCAGGGGAAGCTCTAGGTCAGGGTGCTTATGCGCCAACATATCAGTCAGGAGGCGCTCCAAGCGTTGCCGGCATTCTACATCATCGCCTTCAAATCGTAGACATGTGGTGCCGTTAGCTCCATCTTTAGTCCAGGACTTTGCTCAACTCACTAACAATCGATTCGGCAAGTATCCGCTTGGACGACACTTGCATGGTCATTTCTAACTCCCTACCAATCAGGACGCCTGCGTTCAGTTCACTATTAAACCCAATAGACTGATCACTAACGTCATTGGCAAAAATGAAATCCAGTGATTTACTCGTGAGCTTTTTACGGGCGTAGTCCGCCACCTCGTGAGTTTCAGCCGCAAAACCAACAACTAATTGAGGTCTGGACTCGCTTTTTGCAACTGATGCGATGATATCGGGGTTGGGAAGGAGTGACAGGGCCATTGAGTCGACACCGCTGCGCTTAATTTTCCGGTCGGAGACCGTTGCTGGCTTGAAGTCGACTACTGCTGCCGCGCCGATGAAGATATCTGCTGTTATGGCGGCAGCAATACTAGCGTCAAACATTTGCTCGGTTGTTTCAACGTTAACGAGAGTCACACCCGCTGGTGGTTCGCAGTTCACTGGGCCCGAAATCAAGGTCGTTTTGGCTCCGGCGTTAATACAGGCTTCAGCGAGGGCGTAACCCATTTTACCGGAGCTACGGTTGCTAATGTAGCGCACGGGACAGATCGGTTCACGAGTTGGTCCTGCCGTGATCACAACATGCCGGCCCGCAAGTGTGCCTGTGCTTAATTGTTCCGAGACGGCAGAGACAATTTGATCTGGCTCTAGCAAGCGGCCTGCCCCGACATCGCCACAGGCTTGGCTTCCGGATGAAGGCCCTAGCAAGGTGATGCCTCTCGCTACCAAGGTCTGAACGTTGTCTTGGGTCGCTTGCTTCGCCCACATTTCTTGGTTCATCGCGGGAGCGACAAATATGGGTGCAGGTGTTGCAAGCGCGCATGCTCCCAGCAGGTCATCCGCACGTCCCTGGACAAGCCGTGCAATGGAGTCTGCGCTTGCCGGCGCTATCAACAGGGCATCGGCCCAACGGGCGAGCTCGATATGACCCATCGCGGCTTCAGCCTCTGTATCGAGAAGATCAGTATGTACTTCGTGGCCAGACAGGGCCTGCAATGTCAGCGGAGTAATAAACTCACACGCACCTTCTGTCATGATGACGCGCACGCTCGCACCCTCGCGAATGAGGCTACGAGTCAGCTCAGCTGCTTTGTACGCGGCGATACTCCCTGTAACGCCCACGATGAAATTACGATTAAAAAGTCGTGCCATATCCGAGTAAAAGCGAAGACAGTATGTGCCAAAGGTAGCATTCGACAGCATCTAATCATACTGGTGGGAGCTCAGTATCAAAGGGGATTAATTGGTGTGACGGACATTAATACGATTAATAAGAAGCACTGCCCCTCGGCGAGACCATCGAAATCATCGACCAAGAACTCCGAGGTCGATGCGCGAGCGCCCTTCGATGTGCATGCTGAAGAGGCGAGATCGAGCTATCAAAAGGCGGTGGTGGCGCCCACGTTGGGATTGGTCGCGGGACTTCCTAGTATCGACATGGCGCAGGTTATGGCTGACCAACCGGTTGATCTGCGACTCGATAAACTGATTCGTGGCTTAGCAACGGGAGACATTCACCATCGCCTTTGGACTCATTCAGCGAAGGTTCGATTATGCGGGTCGTTCACTTTGCATTCACAGGCTGCTCAGGAGCCTTTGCGCCAGCCGCTACCAAACTATAACTGGCATTTGTTCGAATCATTCGTTGCCACAGAGCTGTCCGGCCTATCTCGAGAGACATTTTTGGCCTTATTTCTCGATGTCCAATTCCGGCTACTCTCCTCGGAGGTGTTATTCATGGGTAGTATCGACGCGGCCCCTGTTTACCCTCGAGTTGTCGCGTCTCGAGCCCTGGCGCATCACGCTACATCCGTAGTGGTCGCGCACAATCACCCCTCGGGTGCTCTGACACCGAGTCATTCCGATGTCGCTGTCACCCAGAAATTGTCTAAAGCACTGAAGCTTCTCGACATACAATTACTCGATCATCTGATTGCGGCGAACGGCCGCTGTATAAGCCTTAGAAACTTGGGTTTTGTGTAACACTTCGTATTGCTTAAGGGCTAGGCCTTTGGTATCTTGCCGCTCCTTTTTTTGGTGGACAGACAGATGTCGCGAGTATGTCAAGTTACAGGTAAGCGCCCGATGACGGGAAACAATGTCTCGCATGCGAAGAATCGCACTCGTAGACGCTTCCTGCCTAACCTACACAATCACCGTTTTTGGGTTGAATCTGAGAAGCGCTTCGTGTCGTTGCGTGTGTCTCCCAAGGGCATGAGAATCATCGACAAGCGTGGTATCGAGACCGTGCTTACAGAGCTGCGCGCTCGCGGCGAAAAGGTTTGAGGAGTAGCGACTAATGCGTGAAAAAATCAGAATGAACTCAACGGCGGGCACAGGCCATTTCTACACTACTGACAAAAACAAGCGTACAACGCCTGATAAGTTGGAAATGAAGAAGTACGACCCGGTTGCTCGCAAGCACGTGATCTACAAAGAAGGTAAGATCAAGTAAGGGCAAGGTTTTAGAGAAACCCCGGCAACGCCGGGGTTTTTTTTGCCCTAAATTAGCAGGGAGATTGATGTGCCTGAGTTGCCAGAAGTCGAGACAACGCGCCGAGGTATCGAACCGCACGTAATCGGTCAAAAGGTTGCCTCTACCGTCGTGAGGGAGCGTCGTCTGCGCTGGCCAATTCCAGTTGGATTTGAGAAGGAGCTAGCTGGCCGGACTATCATCGCGACTCGACGGCGTGCGAAATATTTATTGATCGACTTTGATACGGGTTGTTTGCTCATCCATTTAGGCATGTCTGGATCCTTGCGAATGGTGGCTCCCGCGGAGCAGCCTAGGAAACACGACCATGTCGATATTGAATTCGATAATGGCTTGGTGCTCCGATATCACGACCCGAGACGTTTTGGCAGCATGCATTGGTTTTCGGGTGGTTCCCACGTGCTGCTTGATCACCTTGGACCGGAACCACTATCGGACGCCTTCGATGGAGAGTATCTCCATCAGCAAGCGCGCAAGCGCGGCAGCGCGATAAAGCTCTTTATTATGGACGCAAAAGTCGTCGTTGGCGTAGGTAACATCTACGCTAATGAGGCCTTATTTATGGCGGGTATCCGCCCTGACAGACCGGCGAATAGAGTGGGTAAGGCGCGTTATGATGCGCTGGCTGTGGCGATCAAAGACGTTTTGGCGACTGCCATTGATGTAGGTGGCACCACGCTCCGGGATTTCGTTGGTGGTGACGGTAAGGCCGGCTATTTTGCTCAGAGTCTTCAGGTGTATGGGCGCGGGGGTGAGTTGTGTTACCGCTGTAAGACCAAGCGGCTCAAGGAGATACGACAGTCAAACCGCGCGAGTGTCTTCTGTGTCTCTTGCCAGCGTTAATGGCCGAATTTTCGATTGAGCGCGGCGAGCACAGGCTCGGTCACAAAATCAGATACATCACCTTTCATTGAAGCAATTTCGCGAACAAGGGACGATGAAATGTAAGAGAGGCTGTTTGAGGGGGTCAGAAAGATACTCTCAAACTCTGGATTCATTGCCCGGTTCATATTTGCCAGTTGGTGCTCATACTCGAAATCGGCCACCGTTCGGATGCCCCGCAAAACACAGTTTGAATCCTGTGCCTCTACAAACCGAATCGATAGGCCACCGAACCCTTTGACATCGATATTATCGAGGTGTGCCAGCGATGCGTAGGTTAACTCGATGCGCTCTTCCGTGGTGAACAGCGGCTGCTTCTTTGAGCTCTCTGCAACCCCAATAACCACGCGGTCGAATAGTCTGGCCGCTCGCTCCACTAAATCCACATGCCCTTTGTGGATGGGATCAAATGTGCCGGGGTATACGACGGTATTTTTACGCATAACGACAGTTCCTCAATGATCAAGCGAGACTACACAACCCGTTCGTGTAGGACAAATTCAACTAGCGCCTGACAACCAGGCGGGATGTCACGTCGCCTGCGGTTTTTTCTTTAAGTACCGAGACGCCAGACGCGGGCAGTTCATAAGCTTTGGGTGACTCTAAATAAATCAGTGTCTCGGCATGAACGGCAGCGCTTTTCAAAAGCCAATCTAATGTGCCTGTTAGGAGGTGGCTAGCAAAGGGCGGGTCTAGGAACACCAAATCGATCGACTGGTCCAGTGTAATCAGCGAGCCCGAGTCCGCGAGCATTGTGGTAGCTCGATCATGGCAGTTAAGCGCCTTCACGCTCGATGCGAGCGTACTTAGCACCTGTTTATTATTGTCAACAAAACAACAACTGCTGGCGCCTCTCGAAAGGGCTTCAAAACCCAAGGCACCCGACCCAGCATAAAGGTCTAAGCAATGAGCACCGGCTATTTGAGTCGAAAGCCAATTGAATAAAGTTTCACGAACGCGATCTGGAGTAGGCCGCAACCCCTCGATTGAGGGAAACGAAAGTTTTCGTCCTCGCCAATCACCGCCAATAATTCTGACCTGATTGCTAGGCTTAGCGCGACGACTTTTGCTCATGAGTGCATTACCTAATGATAGACTGACGTAGCATAGCGCTCATTGCCGTTGCTTGTTTAATCAAGGGTTAAATTTGGAATGAAGTGGTTCGGACGTAAGCAAAAAGACGATCAACAAGATCAAGGTCAGGCAGAGGCTGATATTTCAGTATCGAACCAACCTGTAGAAGCCGAGGACAAAGCGAATTGGTTTTCAAGGCTGACCTCTGGGCTTGGAAAGACCAGCCAAGCGCTCGTATCAGGCATTGAGGGCGCGCTCGGTGTCCGACCGATCATCGATGATGAGGTCATTGAGGCGCTGGAGACCGAGTTGCTCATGGCCGATGTGGGTGTTGCAACGACTCGAACTATTATTGAGCGACTGACTGACGCGCATCCGCGTAAATCTGAAGTCAATGTCGAGGCAGTCATGACAACGCTGAAGCAGCTTCTTGTTGGCACCTTGGCTGATAATAAATCGGAGATGCTTCAGCCTGCTGTTGGCCCATTGGTTATTTTGGTAGTTGGGGTAAATGGGGCAGGTAAAACAACGACCATCGGCAAGCTAGCCCATCGTTACTTAGCTGAGGGGAAGTCGGTGATGTTGGCGGCCGGGGATACGTTTAGAGCCGCCGCGGTCGAGCAGCTTCAAACCTGGGGCGAGCGAAATAATGTTCCCGTGATTGCGCAGCATACAGGCGCCGACAGCGCGTCGGTTTTGTTTGATGCTTTGACTGCGGCTCAGGCACGTAATGTCGATGTTTTGCTAGCTGACACGGCAGGTCGTCTCAACAACAAGGCGCACTTGATGGAAGAGCTGGAGAAGATTGTTCGAGTCATTAAAAAGGCCGACGCAAGCGCGCCGCATGAGACGCTGCTCGTACTCGACGCTGGGACAGGTCAAAATGCGGTGGCGCAAGCGCGAGAATTCGATGCCGCTGTGGGCATTACGGGTATCGCGCTGACGAAGCTCGATGGAACAGCTAAAGGGGGCGTTGTTTTCGCAATCGGCGAACAAATAAGACGGCCCATCCGTTTTATTGGCATCGGTGAGCGTGTTGAGGATCTTCGGCCATTTGACGCTGACGACTTTGTCGATGCCCTCTTCACCCCGACCGAGTAGCTGTTATGGATGTTGTCTTTAACCGCGTCGGCAAGCGTTTTGGTCAGCGAGATGCACTTGCTGACCTCAGCTTTGAATTACAAAGCGGTGAGATGGCGTTCCTCACGGGGCATTCGGGTGCCGGGAAAAGCACCTTACTGCGATTATTGCTCCTCCTCGAGCGGGCATCGTCGGGCGATATAGCTGTCGGCGGCACGCCGCTTTCAAAAATTAAACCCTCAGGCATAGCGAAGTACCGACGCGATTTCGGCGTTGTCTTTCAGGACCATCAGCTGTTGAGTGACCGATCCGTTTATCACAATGTGGCGCTTCCTCTGGAGATCGCGGGTTTTACCCAGCGCGATATTGACCGTCGTGTTCGCGCTGCTCTGGATAAAGTCGGGTTGTTGGATCGGGAGCGAGCTAATCCAGACACACTCTCGGGTGGTGAACAGCAGCGTGTCGGCATTGCTCGTGCTGTTGTCGCACGCCCTAAAATCTTGATTGCCGATGAGCCGACGGGCAACCTCGATCCACAATTGTCGGCAGAGATCATGGGTTTGTTCTCAGCGTTCAACAGTGTTGGGGTCACAGTGATCGTTGCCAGTCACGATCTGGCCCTTATTTCACGAATGTCTCATCGTATTTTGACGCTGGACAAGGGAAGTTTGATTACGGTGGGTGATTTGCAGCGGGGTCAACACTGATGTCGAACCAGCAGCCATCAGCTGGTATAGGCGTGGGTCCCCGATCTCCGATTAGCGCTTGGTTCCATCACCATCGTCAGGCGGCGCGGGCCAGTTATGAAAAACTGCTGCAGGCGCCGGTATCGAACTTTCTGACGATATTGGTCATTGGCGTTGCACTTGCTTTGCCACATCTGGGGATATCGATCGCAACGGCGGTACAAGGTCAAATCGAACAGCTGGATTCGCCTCCGCAGCTCTCATTGCTGCTGGATAGAGAGGTTACCTTTAAGGAAGCAGAGCGCATCCGAGACCAGGTTTTGCGAAAACCGGGGATTGCCGAGGTGAAATTAGTTGATCGAGAGGTCGCCTTGGCAGATTTCACGGCGGCCACTGGACTTGAAAGTCTTGTTCAGCGCCTAAACAGTAATCCGCTTCCCCATTCGTTGTGGGTATACCCCAAGGCTAATGTGAGAACAGCAGGCTTAGAGCAACTGCAGATTGATCTCGCTGCGCTTACTGGGGTCTCGCAGGTGATTCTTGATAGCCGCTGGCTCAAGCGATTGAATGCATTTACCGATTTGTTGCGAACTACCGGCTATGTCTTGTTTTTCGTTATGGCGCTTGGCGTTGTGCTAACTCTTGGAAATACACTGCGCTTGGGAATTGAGGCCCGTCGAGATGAGATTGTGGTGATCAAATTAATAGGTGGTGGCAATGCCTTTGCCCGGCGCCCTTTCTTGTATACGGGTTTGTTCACCGGAGTCCTCGGTGGGGTAATGGCGAGTCTGCTCAGTGGCTTCGCTTTGATGGCACTCAATGCGCCAGTGAACCGCCTCTTTGAATTGTATGATCAGGTTCCAGCCGTGCCCTCCCTTGTACCGTCCGATCTTCTTTTACTGATTCTGATCGGTGCTGTATTGGGTTTAATTAGTGCCTGGTATTCCGCTCAACTCCACCTCACTCGAATCCAACCGAGATAAGGATTAGGGAACTTTACGGCGAATTAGCACTCTCAAGTGAAGAGTGCTAACATTTATATCCAAGTGAGGAGTTTTGGGTATGACCGAGACAAATACTTCAGTTGCGTTGACACCAAACGCCATTTTGAGCATGGCGCCCGGCGCCAATTTAGCAGCCTACGTTCAAACTGTAAGTGCGATTTCCGTGCTCACGCCCGAGCGCGAGCGCGAATTGGCAGAACGTCTATTTTATGAGAACTGCGTTGCCTCTGCGCGTGAGTTAGTACTTGCTCACTTGCGGTTTGTTGTTCATGTGGCCCGCAGTTACTCGGGATACGGTTTGCAAGAGGCGGACCTTATTCAAGAGGGTAATGTCGGTCTTATGAAGGCTGTGAAGCGCTTTGATCCGACCAAGGGCGTGCGCCTGGTATCCTTTGCCGTGCATTGGATTAAAGCTGAAATGCATGAGTACATTCTGAAGAATTGGCGCATTGTTAAGGTCGCTACAACCAAAGCTCAGCGCAAATTGTTCTTTAATTTGCGCAGCCAAAAGACCGGTACACATTGGTTAACCCACGATGAAACTCTGGCAATTGCAGAGGATCTAGGTGTTGACCCAGCCGAAGTGACGAGGATGGAGAGCCGACTTTCCAGCCGAGATGTAGCGTTTGATCTTCCAGTGGATGCAGATGAAGAATCCGCTTGGCAGGCGCCTCAGCACTACCTAGAGGATCGCTCCGAAGATCCGGCGCTGGTCGTTGAAGCAGCGGACTATGTCAGTCACGAGGAAAGTCAGTTGACGCAGGCGTTGTCAGCACTCGATAACCGAAGCAGAGACATTGTTGCACGACGATGGTTGGCCGAACCAAAGGCAACTCTGCATGAACTCGCTGAGGAATATGGCGTATCCGCTGAGCGTATTCGTCAGTTAGAGAGCAATGCGATGAAAAAGCTCCGTGTGGGGATGGTCGCTTAACTCTGCTCTTCGCATGCGGTCGTCTTTTATCGTTATTGTCTGTCTCTTGGGCTTATCGGCCGTCGCACTAGGCGCATTCGGCGCTCACGCGCTGGCCTCAAGTGTTTCTGAATCGCGTCAAGCCACGTGGGCAACAGCCGTCGACTATCAGATGTTTCATGTACTTGGGATGCTAGCGCTGGCGGCGATCTTCCAAAACACAGAGTCACCCTGGCTGGTGCGTGCTCACACGAGCTTCATTATTGGCATTTGTCTGTTTTCTGGGAGTTTGTACGCTTTAGTCATATTTGACTTGCCTGTCCTGGGAGCCGTGACGCCTTTTGGAGGCCTTTGCCTGATGCTGGGTTGGTTGTGCGCCGGCTTGGCAGCGTTTACCAGTGACGATGCTGGCGATGTCTGATTCCGATTTACCACGTCGCATTCGAAGCTTTGTTATTCGAACGGGGCGCATGACCGATAGTCAGAAGGCCGGATGGGATGTTGGTTTCCCCAAACATGGCTTTACCTTATCCGATAACCGATTTGACTGGGATGCGAGCTTTGACATGGCGGGTCCAAGAGTCCTGGAGATAGGTTTTGGGATGGGTGACAGTCTGGTTGCGATGGCGGAGCAAAACCCTCAATCGCGTTACCTGGGCATCGAAGTCCATACCCCCGGTGTTGGCAAGCTTCTGGCCGATGTAGAGCGACTCGGCATCACCAACCTGAAGGTGTTTGCTGATGATGCGGTGCAGGTATTGGAGGATGTAATACCCATCAACTCCGTCGATCTGATGCAAATTTTCTTCCCCGACCCTTGGCATAAAAAACGCCATCACAAGCGTCGTTTGATTCAGGCTGAGTTCGTCAGTCTCCTCGTTTCTCGACTATCCGCAGGGGGCTGCCTCCACCTGGCAACAGACTGGGAGCCTTACGCTGAGCATATGATGGATGTGTTGTCTTCAAAAGAAACGCTGCACAATCTTGCCGGTGAACGGCAGTTTTCAGCTAGGCCTGAGTCTCGACCGGAAACCAAGTTCGAACGCCGAGGCCATCGTCTTGGCCACGGGGTTTGGGATCTACTATTTGCCAAGCGCTAGGGCGCTCACAACAGACGCGTCTCATTAGGCGCTAAACAAACGCCTCGATGACCGTATCGAGATATTGGTAGCCCTTACCAGTGGCGGCGAGTTTAGTGCTGTCTTGCTCCATAAGTCCTCGACGACGTTGCTCCTCCAACTGCGGGCCGACCACCTCAAGAGCGACTGCGGTTCTCTCTTCAAACAACGTTGAGTTAACGCCCTCCTTTAGTCGCAGGGCATTCATCATGAATTCCGCGGGAAGGTCTGATGGCTCAATAGTCCGCAACTGCATGGAGAATGGGGTCGTTACGGGTGTTGCGAACTGCTCGAGGTAGTGTTTTGGATGCCGAGTCCGTTGAAAACGGTAAATGCCATTGTGGTCTGTCGTTTTGCCATGTGCACCAGCACCGATTGCGAGATAGTCACCGAATTGCCAGTAATTTAAATTGTGGAGTGATCTCTGCCCTGAGGCACTCCAGGCCGATACTTCGTATTGGGTTATTCCTGAACCGTTTAATAGAGCTTCGGCCCTGTGTTGCATGGGCTCGATAAGCTCATCTGTGGGTAATAAGGGTGGTGCTGACCAGAACGCGGTGTTGCGTTCAATCGTAAGCTGATACCACGAGAAGTGATCGATTCCGAGCGTGATCCCAGTGACAAGATCATCGAGCCCATCTTCAATTGTCTGGTCGGGAAGGCCATACATTAAGTCGATATTCAGTCGATCAAAGCCAGCGGATCGCGCTAGCTCTATGGCCTTGATCGCCTCATCTCCCGAGTGAATTCGTCCCAGGCGAGAGAGATGTCGTTCTTGAAAACTCTGTACACCGATACTGAGGCGGTTAATGCCAGCGTGTCGGTAGGCGTGATACTTCATGGCCTCTGCACTACCCGGATTGCTTTCGAGCGTGATCTCGCAATTGTCCGCTAACGCTAGTCGCTGGTTGATACCGTCTAAAATCCGCTGAATGGCTTCACCTGAAAACAGACTTGGCGTACCACCCCCGAAAAAAATAGATACCAACTCACGATTTCCTGCCCAGCTAAGCTGCTGATTTAGGTCATTGAGGAGCGCGTCGACATAGGGTTTTTCTAGTGCGGGATCAAAGTTTTCATGGGAGTTGAAGTCGCAGTAAGGGCACTTGCGCTCACACCAGGGAATGTGGACGTACAACGCTAGCGGTATGTGTTTCATCACCGCGCTTGCTTGAGTAGTGGCTCAAGTGCCTTGAGCGCCTTGGCGCGATGGCTGACCCGCTGCTTATCCTCGCGCGCCATTTCAGCTGCGGTTATGGATGCGCCGTCAGGGATAAAAAGTGGATCGTAGCCAAAGCCGCCCTCGCCCTTGGGCAGCAATCCGATGCTGCCATGCCATCGTCCCTCGGCAATGGTTGGCATGGGGTCAGATGCAGACTTCACCACGGCGATAACCGCGACATAAAACGCCCGGCGGTCGTCGCCTTCAAAGCGCTTCATCTCGTCAAGGAGCTTTGTGTTGTTGGCGTTGTCGCCACTACCGGAATAGCGGGCAGAGTAAATGCCGGGCGCGCCGCCTAACGCTGGGACCACTAGGCCCGAGTCATCTGCAATCGCGGGTAAGCCTGTTGAGTCAGATGCGTGCCGCGCTTTGATAAGTGCATTTTCAATGAACGATAGGCCTGTTTCATCCGCATCGGTGACATCGTAGTCTCGCTGCGGCACAACCGTGAGGCCCATGTTGTCGAACAACTCGGAAAACTCACTGAGTTTCCCTGCGTTATTGCTCGCTAAAACGAACGGCACGCTGACTTACTCCTGACGCCACAATTGCGTTTTAAACTTATAGCGGTAGGCCTTATCCGACCCCTGGGGTGTGAAATCAAATTCAAAAAAACGGTATTCCCGGTCAAGAAACTCGAAGGGCACAAGGTAGTATGTCGCCCTGCCTTCTCGCACCTCTTTTATTTTCATGTCGCCGCCCGTAATGAGATCCCAGGTTCGTCCTGAAATTTCCATGGGTCGTCCTTCAATATCGCCAGCGTCAGCGTCCCTAACACTCAGGGTCAGCATGGCCTTATCCTTCCCTCGAGGGATATCAAATTGCGCGGCAATATCGGCGGTTAAAAAGGTGCTGTAGACGATGCTGTAGTGTAATTCGAATTCATCAAAGCGCTCTGATTGTTGCGCGTTCACCGCTGTCGCCCAAAGCAAAGCGAAGACCGCTAAAAGGTGTTTCATCGTCGGGTGATCCTGTAACTGGCAGACTTTGCGAATAGATTGGGCCAGAGCTGAGCTAACAGCCCCATGCTTGAAGACATACGGCGCTCTACAACAACGATATTGAGGTCTTTGCAGAGTGATTCAAAGTCAGCGACCGTGCAAAAATGGATATTTGGTGTATCAAACCAGCTGTAGGGAAGCGCCTTGGTCTTAGGCATCCGCCCACTAAACATGAGTGACAGGCGAGACCGCCAGTGCCCAAAGTTTGGAAAGGTCACTATTGCCTCACCGCCAATACTAACGATCCGTTCAAGCACAGCATGGGGTCGTTTGAGCACTTGCAGTGAGTAGGCAATTATCACTACGTCAAAACGGCTGTCTTCGAAGTTCTGTAAGCCATCTTCTATATTCTGCTGTACGACAGACAGGCCCTTTCCAACGGCGACAATAAGATTTGCGGGGTCGATATCAACCCCCAGGCCCTCAACAAGCTTCTCGGTCTGCAATCGATGGAGTAGTTCTCCGCCGCCACAACCGAGATCCAGAACCTTGCCGCCGTGGGGTACCCAGGACACGATGGTGTCGATGTCGCCTCGTTGCATCATGCGGCTACCCGCCCCATCCACGCGCTAAACAAAGCGAGGTAATTGGCATCGTCTAATAGGAAGGCATCATGACCTGCATCGGATTCGATATCCGAGTAGGTAACGCGTTTTTCTGCCGACAGCAGCGCATTGACCATTTCTTGAGAGCGCGAGGGTGCAAAGCGCCAGTCAGAACTGAACGAGATGATTAAAAATTCGGCGGTGGCGTCTCTCAGGGCCTCGGTTAGATTTCCCTGACCGCCTACTGATAAGTCAAATCGATCCAGCGCGCGGGTCATCAACACATAGGTATTGGCATCAAAGCGACCGACAAACTGGCTACCCTGGTAACGAAGATAACTCTCAACCTGAAAGATGGGCTCCTCGTCATCGTCGGGGTCAAAACTCCCCTGCCTCAGTTCACGCCCAAAACGGTCTGTCATCTTATCGGCCGACATGTAGGTAAGGTGACCGACCATGCGCGCCAGCGCCATGCCCTGCGCAGGATTGGTAGCCGCGTCCAGGTAGTTTCCATAGCGCCACTCGGGGTCTGAAAATATGGCTTGTCGAGCAATCTCATTAAACGCGATGTTTTGCGCGGTAAGACCGGGTGCGGCGGCAATAGCGACACAGTGCGACACCCAGTCTGGATACCGGATCGACCATTCCAGTGCCTGCATCCCGCCTAAACTGCCGCCAATGACGGCGGCCCAATGCTGGATATTCAGGTGTTCAGCTAGTTTTTTTTGGGTCTCTACCCAGTCGGCCACTGTTACCTGAGGGAAGTGAGATCCCCAGGGCTGACCCGTCGCCTCGCACCGGCTGCTCGGTCCGGTTGAGCCATCACAGCCACCAATATTGTTGGGGCACACAACGAAGAAGCGATTGGTGTCAATTGGCTTACCCGGGCCAATCACGGTGTCCCACCAGCCGGGCTTGTTGTCCTCCTCGGAGTGAAAGCCTGCTGCATGGTGGTTACCTGACAGCGCATGACATACCAGCACGGCGTTACCGCCGTCAGCGCGGAGCTCACCGTAGGTTTCGTAGACGAGCTCGAACCCATCAAGTACTTCACCCGATTCGAGATACAGGGTCTCGGGGAAGCTTGCATGTTGGGGGCTTACTATGCCGACACTGTTGTTAAAGGGATCTTGCGCCATCGCCACTAGATCCCTATTACGTATCTGGCTGATTGGGCTACAAGCCCAACTGCTGCAGCCATATGTCCTAGTGAGACTCGGATGACGTTGAGCGCTATGAATAAAATAATCGGCGAGAAATCCAGGCCACCCATGGGTGGTAAAATCCGCCTCAATGGCGCCATGACTGGCTCCGTGAGCTCCCAAATAAACTCGACAGCGGGGTTTGAACTTTGCGGTGCTAGAAAGCTCACGACGATCATCGCAATGACACTGTAGAAGATGATGTTGACCAAAAGGGAAGCACAGCCTATAGCGGCCCAAATTAACGCGTGCAAAACATTGAAGGCATCCAGCCGACCCTCGAGTGTGAACATCAGTGCAATAAACACCACTTGTATGAGGATCAGTGCGACTAGCGCGCCAGGGCTGAATCGATTGCCGCTTGGCAATAGGCGTGACAGCGGTAGCACAATGACATTAGTCACGCGCCTGAGTGTCATTGATACGGGGTTGTAACCACTCACCCCGCACAGCTGAGCAAGGAATCGCACAGCGATGAGGAGCATGGCAAGGCTGAAGAGTGGCTGAACGATGGTCATGCCGATATCGGTTAGTGCGCTGTTCATACACCAAACTCCTGACTTAATTCCACTGAGCGACGGGCGGCTGCTTGCGTTGCTCGCGCGACGGTGCCTCGAATATCAGATGTTTCAAAGGACTGAATGGCCTGTTCGGTTGTGCCTCCCGGACTTGTTACATTCTTGCGTAGTGTCGCCGCGTCCTCATCGCTTAAACTCGCCAGGCGCGACGCGCCAAGCGCGGTCTGGAGGGCGAGTTTCCGAGCACTCTCGCTGTCCATACCCAGTGCAATTGCCGCGTCCGTGAGACTTTCTATAAACAAGAAGAAGTACGCGGGTCCACTTCCGGATATGGCCGTTACGATGTCGAGGTCCGATTCTTTTTCGACCCACACGCATTGCCCCACACTGGACATAACGCGTTCAGCGAGCGCTTTACCCTCGGCCGCGCCTGCATGGCTGTTGGAGTACAGCCCCGTCATTCCCTCGCCAACAAGCGCGGGAGTGTTGGGCATGCAGCGAATGATGGGCCCGCTATCCGAAAGGCCTAATAAGGTGGCGAGCGACTGGGCACTAATGCCGGCAACGATCGATAGAACCACCGAATTGAGCCCGAGACGTCCTGCCAAGGGTGCCAGCGCGGCGTTGGTGATTTGAGGCTTTATCGCAAGCACAATTAAATCAGCTGACAGCGCCTCGTCAGGCGCTCTATCAGATACCTGCTCGATGCCGGCTTGACGCGCGTTATCCTGCGCCGCGTTTGATGGGTCTACTATCGAAATGTTGGTGGCGGTGAATCCACTATCGAGCAGCCCGCCATAGATAGCGCGGGCCATATTGCCACCACCAATAAAGGTAACCGTAGGTTGAGTCACGCGCCGTATCCCCTGAATTTGATCCTAAGTATAACGTGCGCCGAAGATATCTGTGCCAATTCGGACCATCGTTGACCCTTCGGCGATCGCGGCCTCCATATCAGCCGACATTCCCATCGATAGCTCTGTCATTCCCGAGGGTAGGCCCTCTGTTTTCAGAAGTTCGGCGATTCGCCCAAACTGCTCGCGTTGGTAGGAGAGTTCGGAGCACTGTGCGGGAATGGCCATAATTCCGCGAAGATCGAGTCGATCAAAATTATGAACGGCAGTTGCCAGGCTCAATAATTCATCGCTGGAGACAACACCAGACTTGCTCTCTTCAATAGGCATATTCACCTGTATGCAGACCTTGAGTGGTGCTCTGTCTTCGGGCCTCTGTGCGTTTAACCGCTGAGCAACCTTAACCCTGTCAATAGAGTGGATCCAATCGAAGTGCTCTGCGACCTGTCGGGTTTTATTCGATTGTAGCGGGCCTAGAAAATGCCAGATGATATCGAGGTCGTCGCACTGCATACACTTATCAACAGCCTCTGAGACATAGTTTTCACCGAAATCTGAAATGCCTGAATGAAACGCGGCTCGGACCGCCTGGGCTGGTTTGGTTTTACTCACGGCAATTAACCGAATGTCATCAGCGGTCCGATTTGCATCCCTGGCGGCACTAGATAGACGGCTTTTGACCTGTGATATGTTTCTATGTAATTGACTGTGATCCATGGTTGTATGTTACGTGGGTGTTTCCCCTTCAGGAACCTCATAAATTAGGGCACTTTTATCGACATAACCAAATTACTGGCGTTCACGGCACAGCAGAATGCACCGGGTTTGCATTTGTCTTCCAGCCTTCCGCCAATGATATGTGTCGACTGAGATATCAGGCGGAGCAATGTTCCGCCGATGGATCATGCACAAGTGCAAGGTCTCATCTACGACATTATGAACGATCAGCAGCGACGGATTCATGAAGATCAGTGGCGGTTGGACCGTTAGTCGGCAGCTTGTAACCAGCTCTCGAGGATGATGGAGGCCGCGAGATCATCGATAGGGTGCGTTGCGTAATTGCCTTTATGCCCCATATCCCGAGCCCGAGATTTAGCCTCTTTGGAACTAAAGCGCTCGTCATGTAGCACGACATCAAGTTGCAAACGCCCGTGCAGCTGTCGGGCAAAGCGAGACGCCTTCTCGGATAGATCTGTGGTCTTACCTAACTCGTCGATGGGGTTTCCAACCACAAGTGAGCTGGGTTGCCATTCTTGGATAAGTGAAGTGACGGTCTCCCAGTTTGGCTTGCCATTCTGGGCGGGCAGAATAGCCAGGGGCCGTGCTTCCTTTGTCAGGGTGTTACCGACGGCCACACCGATATTCGATAGACCGAAGTCAAAGCACAAGAGCGTTGAGACCATTGCCATCTAGCTGTGCCCCGCTTGCTGTGTCAGCAGATGGATGTCAATGCCGAGTAACTTTCCTGCAGCGGCGAACTTATCGCTTACCTGGGTATTGAACAGCACCTCTTGATCTGCCGGGGTGGTCAGCCAGCTATTCTCGGCAATCTCCTGCTCGAGTTGCCCCGCAGACCAGCCTGCGTAACCCAGTGTTACCAAATGCTGATCGGGGCCGGCTCCCGATGCAATATCAACCAGCACGTCTTTTGATGTCGTCAGCCAAACGTCTTCATTTACCTTGAGTGTTGCATCGTAACTGACGCCCGGGGAGTGAAGGACAAAGCCCCGATCTACCTTAACGGGGCCTCCCGCCAAAACCGCAACCTCGTCGTGGCTTAGCAGCGGTTGGATATTGAGATGTTCAAAAATATCGGCTAGTTGAAGGTCCAATGGTTTATTGATGACGATGCCCATAGCTCCCGCTTCACCATGCTCACAAATGTAGGTCACCGTGCTTTTGAAGAAGCCAGATTCGATGACGGGCGTTGCCATCAAAAACTGTCCTCTCAGCGAGTCTGTGGTTCGTTGGACATCCATCGTGATAAATCTGTTTTCCTCATGGGCGAAACTGCCATGTTCTTACGATCTCTAGTTTATCGACTTGTGCGCTCAAAGCGGGAGGGAAAGGAGGATAAGGCGCCGCATCCTGGACCGTCTTTATCGCAGCGCGATCCAAATGGGGAAACCCTAATGATTCCAGTACTGTCACATTTAGCAGTATGCCGAATTGATCGACAACCACCAGTAACCTCACGTCACCGCAGGCGCTACCTACGCTGTTCAGTGCTGCATTACCCATCGCTTGCACCCGATTCACCCACTTACGGAGATAGTCAGCATCGAGGGCCCGTCGCGCAGCGACGCTACCGAGTCGCGTATTCTGAACTTGGTCTTGTTGCGCTTGGCTGAGCTCGTCCTGTAGTCGCTCAACTTCCGCCGCGATGTCGGCCGCATCCAGGCTTTCCAGCGCCTCTGCTTGCATAATGGCCAGTCTGGCAGACGCTTGTTGCTCCCGAACGCTCTCGAGAAGCTGGCCGGGTCTTGCTAGCTGATTTTCGCTGGCAATGTGTTGTGAGTCGGTGGGTGCTGTGTTGCTCTGAGTGAGCGTCACAGTCACGGCTATGGACTGTGGCGCGAGGGCTGAGTTTATGAAGGCGGTGGAGATAGCAATGGCCAACAGACCGTGCAGTAACAGAGAGGCCCCCGTCGCCACAGGCATGTTTCCCGAGACGTCATAGTTAACGTCCACGCGACTCCAAGACTCTTTGCTCGATGCAGGCGATGAGCTGCTCAGCGATCTGCGTGTTCTCCGCTCGGTCGATTTCGCGCATGCAGGTTGGGCTCGTGACGTTTATCTCGGTGAGGTAATCACCAATGATATCGAGGCCGACGAAAAGCAATCCTTTTTGACGAAGGGTCGGACCTACTTGCTCGGCAATCCAGCGATCGCGATCAGACAGGGGTTGGACGACGCCGGAGCCACCGGCAGCGAGATTGCCGCGGTTTTCACCTGCCATCGGCAGCCTTGCAAGGCAGAAGGGGACCGCTTCTCCGTTAATCATCAACACACGTTTGTCGCCGTCTTTAATGGCAGGGAGGTATTGCTGCGCCATGATCGTGATATCACCATGCTGGGTCAGCGTCTCAAGAACAACGTTGAGGTTGGGGTCGTTCTCTCTAACCCGAAAAATGGACTGTCCGCCCATGCCGTCTAGCGGCTTAAAAATGACATCGCCGTGTTCAGCGTGGAAGCCTTTGAGCGCATTTGGGTCGCGGGATACCAGCAAGGATGGGCAACACTCGGGGAATTGCGTTGCAAACAACTTCTCATTGCAATCTCTCAGGCTGGCGCAGCGATTTACGACCAGTGTTCCGCGTCGTTCAGCATCTTCAAGAAGCTGCGTTGTGTAAAAAAATTCCATGTCGAAAGGCGGATCTTTGCGCATCAGTACAACATCAAGTGTCGATAACGACGCGTCGTACCGAGCTCCTAGGGCATAGTACGAGGAGTCGTCGTCGTAAACGGTGAGCGGTCTCAGCGAGGCCATGGTTTCACCATTTCTAATACTGAGATCCGCTTGTTCAAGATAGGTAAGCTCGTGGCCTGCCGCACTTGCCGCTCTCAACATTCCGAGCGTCGTGTCTTTTTTGGTATTGATGGTGGCGATAGGGTCCATTAAAACCCCAATACGTAATGCCATGCTGATCTCACCCGCCAATGATGTATACCCTCGAATTCTGATTCGAGGCCCGTTCTGGTTCAAGCGTTTATATCGCCCCAGCGAGCGCCAAGGACGCTGAGTGCGACCAGCGGTGCTGTTTCGGTTCGAAGCACACGAGGGCCCAATTTCATGGCGGTGAAGCCATTCTCGGAGGCCAAGTCTAGTTCTGACGCTGCCAACCCACCTTCTGGCCCGATAAGGAGCGCTATGCGCACGGGCTTATTAGTAAGGTCATTGCCGACGCCGCAAGGGTCTAATACTAATTTGCAGTCGGCTTCGACGTGACTCAGCCAGTGAGGAAGGTTTGTGGGTTCCTCCACCAACGGAATCACTGCACGACCGCTTTGCTCGCAGGCGCTGATGACGATTTGCTGCCAATGCTCCTGCTTTTTCTGCCAGCGCTCGGGCGACAAGCGGACGTCCACGCGCTGACTAAGCATAGGTACTATCGATGTCACGCCGAGTTCGGTTGCCTTCTTAATGGCCCATTCAAAGCGATCACCCTTTGATACCCCCAAGGCAAGGCAGGTCGTTAATGGCGATTCTGTCTCAGCCTGCTCAATGCTATCTACCGAGACGGTGACTTGGTTTTTCGTAGCAGAGAAAACGGATCCGTAATAGTTATTGCCATCCCCATTAAACACACAGATTTGGTCCCCCGTCTTGACGCGTAAGACGCGAGCAAGGTGATGGCTGGCACGCTCATCAAGGTTACATTGAGCGCCAACGGTTAAGGGTAGGGATGAGTAAACTCGGTAGCTGCGCATATCGCGGGAGCTTAACAGCTACCGAGTTCGAAGGTTTAGTATTTGTAACTGTCGCTTTTGAAGGGTCCGTCGATACTTACACCAATGTAATCACCTTGTTGGTCGGTCAATTTGGTCATTACACCACCAAAACCTTCCACCATAAGCGCTGCGACCTGCTCGTCCAGGTGCTTGGGTAACACTTCCACGCTGATTGCCGCGGCTTTATCGGAGGTGGCAAGATCGGCAAATCGCTTGGCGTATAGGTGAATCTGGGCGAGCACCTGATTGGCAAAAGAACCATCCATAATGCGTGACGGGTGGCCTGTCGCATTGCCCAAGTTCACTAGACGACCTTCAGCGAGCAAAAGTAAATGGTCGTTGGTGCTGCGATCACGATAGATCTTGTGCACTTGAGGCTTTATTTCTTCCCACTCCCAGTTCTCACGCATATAGGCCGTATCGATCTCGTTATCGAAGTGGCCGATGTTGCAGACCACGGCGCCGGGCTTGAGTGCGCGAAGCATTGCAGCGTTACAGACGTCGACATTGCCCGTCGCTGAACACAAGAGATCCGTTTGTCCCAACAGGTGTCGATCAATGCATGCATCTGTCCCGTCGTTCACACCATTGATGAAGGGAGACACAACTTCATAGCCATCCATGCAGGCCTGCATCGCGCAGATAGGATCGCACTCGGTGACTCGTACAATCATGCCTTCTTGGCGTAGCGATTGCGCCGACCCTTTACCCACGTCTCCGTAGCCGAGGACCAGAGCACGCTTTCCCGCGAGCAAGTGGTCCAAACCGCGCTTGATCGCGTCATTCAAACTGTGGCGGCAACCGTACTTGTTGTCATTTTTCGACTTTGTGACTGCGTCGTTGACGTTGATTGCCGGTACCTTGAGTGAGCCGTCCTCCAGCATTTCATAGAGTCGATGTACCCCGGTGGTCGTCTCCTCGGTGATACCATGAATGCGCTCGAGCATCTCTGGGTATTGTTCGTGCAGCATCGCAGTCAAATCGCCACCATCGTCGAGAATCATGTTGGCTTCCCAGGGTTTACCATCTTGTAAGATGGTCTGCTCAATGCACCATTCGTACTCTGGCTCTGTTTCACCTTTCCATGCAAATACAGGAATTCCGCGAGCTGCAATTGCCGCCGCCGCGTGATCCTGCGTGGAGAAAATGTTGCAGCTCGACCAGCGTACTTCGGCGCCCAAATCAACCAGGGTTTCAATAAGAACACCCGTCTGAATGGTCATGTGAATACATCCAAGAATTTTCGCGCCTGCAAGCGGCTGCTCCTCGCGCAAACGCTCACGAAGTGTCATCAGCGCGGGCATCTCTGTTTCAGCGATGGCCAGCTCACGACGACCCCACTCTGCGAGTGTAATGTCAGCGACTTTGTAGTCAGAAAACGTTGCTAAATCGATGGCAGTGGTCATGAAAACCTCCTTGTAGCCGTATTTACTTAAAGTCCGGCCGCAGCGCGCAACGCATCGGCTTTGTCTGTCCGCTCCCAGGTGAAATCCGCTTGCTCACGCCCGAAGTGCCCGTAGGCAGCGGTAGGTCGGTATATGGGTCTTTTCAGATCGAGCATATTGATAAGGCCTTTCGGCCTAAGATCAAAGTGCGTTCTTATCAGATTAATAATGACGTCTTCAGCGATCTTAGCCGTGCCGAAAGTGTCTATTGAAATGGAAGTCGGTTCTGCAACCCCAATGGCGTACGACACCTGAATTTCGCAGCGATCAGCAAGCCCTGCAGCGACAATGTTTTTCGCCACGTATCGGCCTGCGTAGGCCGCGGACCGATCAACTTTAGACGGGTCCTTGCCGGAGAATGCGCCGCCACCATGACGCGCCATACCGCCGTAAGTGTCAACAATGATCTTCCGCCCGGTCAAGCCACAATCACCCATAGGTCCGCCAATAATGAACTGTCCGGTTGGGTTGATGTGGTATTTTGTGTTATCTGAAAGCCAGTCGCTGGGCAGCACGTCCTCGATGATTTCTCGCTTAACGAAAGCCCGCAGGGCCTCCTGCTCAATGTCGGCGGAGTGCTGTGTCGATAGCACGACAGCATCTACGGAGACGGGCTTGCCGTCTTCATAGCGCACTGAAATCTGACTCTTCGCATCAGGGCGCAAAAAGTCAGCAGCACCTGAGCGGCGCAGTTCGGCTTGCTTCTCTACCAGCCGGTGCGAGTAGTAAATCGGGGCCGGCATCAATGTCTCGGTCTCATTGGCCGCATAGCCAAACATCAGCCCTTGGTCGCCTGCACCTTGATTGGCCTCGTCAGCTTCATGGGTACCCATTGCGATATCGACAGACTGGAGACCAATCGCATTAATGACCGCACAGGTATTACCATCGAAGCACACGTCGGAGCTGTCGTAACCGATATCGCAGATTACTTTGCGAATGGTGCTCTCGATTTCCCCGGGTGTCACCGTCGCTGATGAGGTGACCTCACCTGCCACCACAGCCATGCCTGTTTTAACAAGTGTTTCCACGGCGACGCGTGCATTTGGGTCTTTTGTTAGATAGAGGTCCAGTATGGCGTCCGATACTTGGTCAGACACTTTATCCGGATGTCCCTCCGACACGGATTCTGATGTAAATAGCGCGTACGAGCTCACAGGCAACTCCCCCGATGTGATTTCGACGCATCATATAAAGATATCTTTATATGTCAATGTTTGGGCCATTGAATTTTTTACAAAACCCGGACGACTCCAGTGTCATTGCCGATAAGGAGGACGTCAGCAGGCCGGTGTGCAAAGATGCCATTGCAAACAACGCCGGTCATATTATTGATGACCCTTTCAAGCTCCAGCGGGTCGGAAATCTTCAGTCCGTGAACATCGAGGATAATGTTTCCGTTATCTGTCACCGTACCCTCTCGCCAAACTGCGTCACCTCCAAGGCGATTAAGCGCATCTCGAACTAACGTCCGCGCCATGGGGATGACTTCAACGGGCAACGGAAATCCACCTAGCATCGACACCATTTTGCTGCTGTCCGCAATGCATATGAATTCGCCTGCCTTTGCCGCGGCGATTTTCTCTCGGGTCAGAGCGGCCCCCCCACCTTTAATGAGGAAGCCCTCTTGTGTCGCCTCGTCCGCACCGTCTACATAAACATCAACGCGATCGACATCATTTAAATCCTGGACTTCAAAGCCGAGCTCTAGGAGAAGAGCTGAAGAACGCTCAGAGCTCGATACCGTGGTCTTTATCCGGTCGCGCAATTGGGGCAATTCAGCGATGAAGCACTCGGCTGTGCTGCCAGTTCCGATGCCAAGAATAATGTCGCTCTTGAATTGGCTATCAACTCGCTTGATGGCTGCTCTGGCTACTGCTTGCTTTAACGCGTGGGCGTCCATGATGGTTCCTTTTTTCGGTTGTTATGCCGTGCCTTACCCGCTGGAGAACACCTTACCCGGATTGAGAATACCGTCGGGATCGAAGATGGACTTGATAGCGCGCATAGCGTCAATTTCTGACTCGGATTTGGTGTAGTTGAGGTAGGGCGCTTTCAGTGTGCCCACACCGTGTTCGGCTGAGACGCTGCCCCCCAGCGTTTTTATGGCCTCAAAGATATCCGTGGAAACGTCGTTGCATCGCGCCTTGAAATCCTCAATGAGCAAATTCTCAGGTTTTAAAATATTCAGATGCAGATTGCCGTCGCCAATATGGCCGTACCAAACAACCTCCCAGTCTGGGTAGTTCTGGTGAACCACGGCATCTACGGCCGACAGTAGCTGGGGGGCCTTTGATACGGTCGAGGAAATATCATTCTTGTAAGGCGTCCATTGCGAGATTGTCTCCGAGATGTCCTCACGAAGCCGCCACAACGCCCGCGCCTGAGCCACACTCTGGCTCATGACAGCATCAACAACCCACCCTGCTTCCATGCATTGCTCGACCGCTTCAAAGACATGCGCATCAGTTGTCTCATTTTCCCGCTCGAACTCAACGAGGGCGTAAAACGGTGTCTGGGTTTCGAACGGGCGAGTGACCCCTGCGTGTTCGACGACTTTCGAGACCGCAAGCTCAGAGAAAAACTCATAGGCCAGCAACGGTGTGGTTGACTGAATGCGGTCCAATACGGACATGATCGCCGTCATATCACTCAGGCCGAGCACCAAAACGGTGGGGTCTTTGGGTGGCGCAGTGAGCTTTAGGGTCGCCTCGGTAATAAATCCCAGAATGCCCTCAGACCCGATAAACAGGTGTCGGAAGTCGAGGCCGGTATTGTTTTTCATGAGGCCCTTGTTGAGCTCAAGTATCTCACCCTTCCCCGTTACCACGGTCAAGCCCGCTACCCACTCTCTGGTCATGCCGTAACGAATGACGTTAATACCACCGGCGTTCGTTGCGATGTTGCCACCAATTTGGCTCGAACCGCTCGACGCGAAATCGACCGGATAAAACAGACCTGCATCACTGGCCGCTTGCTGAACGTTTTGGGTAATGGCACCGGCGCCCACGGTCAAGGTTCGGTCAGTCAAATTGACGGTCGAGATCATGTTTAACTTATCCATCGACACGACGACTTCGCCATTGGCGGCACAAGCGCCGCCACTCAGGCCTGTCCGGCCGCCCGATGGTACAAGCGCAAATTCGCAGCGTCTGGCGCATCCGACAATGGCCACGACCTCGGCTGTGTCGCGAGGAAAAACAACGGCCGACGGCGCGGGTGATGTAAATCGAGTCCAGTCCTGGCCGTAGGTCTCGAGTGACGAGGGGTCGAGCATCACCTGTTCCGGAGTTAGCACCTGTGTTAACTCTTGAATAATGTCTATCGACGAGGCGGCCACACTGAACTCCGTAAAGGCAATCGTCGTAATGTTATCATCTGCGCCCCGCACCATGACACCAAGTCAGAGTTTTGATGAAACAACAATCGTTACAGAAGTCCAAAATTAAGTTCCTACTCCTAGAAGGCATTCACCCAAGCGCCATCGATGCGCTAGCGAAAGCAGGTTATGACAACGTGGTTTGCTATCCGAAGGCGCTTCCCACTGAGGAATTGATGGCTGAGATCAAAGATGCTCACTTCGTCGGCATTCGGTCCCGAACCCAGCTGAGCGCGGAGGTGATCGAGGCGGCACCGCGTCTTGTAGCGATTGGTTGCTTTTGCATTGGCACTAACCAGGTCGACTTGGAAGCCGCTTCCCGCAACGGCATTCCGGTGTTCAATGCGCCCTTCTCAAACACACGAAGTGTGGCAGAGCTGGTAATGGCCGAGGTCATTCTCCTATTGCGTGGGGTGCCGCAGCGAAGTGCTGCCGCTCACAGAGGCGAGTGGCAGAAGACCGCCGCTGGTTCCCACGAGTGTCGCGGTAAAACGCTGGGCATTATCGGTTATGGAAACATCGGCATGCAGCTTGGCGTGATAGCCGAGGGTCTTGGCATGAAGGTGATCTATTTTGATGTTGAGTCAAAGCTGCCACTCGGTAATGCACAACCCAAAGCAACGCTATCCAGCCTCCTCGAAGAGGCGCACGTGGTCAGCCTGCATGTGCCACAACATGCAAGTACGGAGCTGTTGATTGGCAATAAGGAAATCGGCGAACTGCGAAAGGGCGCCATGCTGATTAACGCCTCACGTGGCAATGTGGTTGACCTTGACGCTTTGGCTGCAGCACTGCGGTCTGGACACATTGGTGGCGCGGCTATTGACGTGTTCCCAGTGGAGCCGAGGTCGAATAACGACGAATTTGTATCGCCACTTCGGGGGCTCGATCAGTGCATCCTAACCCCCCACATTGGTGGGTCGACCGAGGAAGCCCAGGAGAATATTGGTGTCGAGGTAGCTGAAAAGCTAACGCGATACAGTGATAACGGCACAACAACGTCTGCGGTGAATTTCCCTGAGGTGGCGCTACCTGCGCACGACGGTAAGCATCGATTGCTGCACGTTCACCAGAATATTCCTGGTGTCATGAGTGCCATTAACCAAGTGTTCAGTGAAAACAACGTGAATGTCAGCGGTCAGTACCTTCAGACCATGGGTGATACAGGTTACGTAGTGATAGACATCGAGGCAGATTATTCAAAAGCGCTCATCACCAGCTTGACGGCAATCGAAGGTACGTTGCGAACACGCGTTCTCTTTTAACGTCGATTAGGGGTCTGTGACGTGCGATCCACCGCTTTCACCGCACCTCATTCGAAGTAAAAGATTGCAATAAAAATTCGCCTCGTCACGGCCTTTGATAGTCTTTTCATGCGATCATTAGCGCCGCTCACTCGCAACCCAATTGAGGACCTCGTTTTGCAGGAAGTTAATGGCTCAACCGTAACTCGACAGCATGCAGCAAACGCCATCAGAGCGCTCTCCATGGATGCTGTTCAAAAGGCTAATACAGGACACCCCGGTGCACCTATGGGTATGGCGGACATCGCCGAAGTCCTTTGGACTGGCTACCTCAAATACAACCCAGCCAATCCTAATTGGGCCGATCGGGACCGCTTTGTGCTCTCAAACGGGCACGGGTCTATGCTGATTTATTCGCTGTTGCATCTCACAGGTTTTGACCTGTCGATGGAGGACATCAAAGACTTCCGTCAGTTGCACAGCAAGACGCCGGGTCACCCCGAGTACGGTGATACCCCTGGCGTTGAAACCACCACAGGGCCCCTTGGTCAGGGCCTTGCCAATGCGGTGGGTATGGCCGTAGCCGAAAAGCTCATGGCCGCTCGATTTAACAAGCAGGGTCATCAGGTTGTCGATCACCGTACCTGGTGCTTCGTTGGTGATGGTTGCTTAATGGAAGGCATCAGTCACGAGGCCTGTTCGCTGGCGGGTACCCTCGGCTTAGGAAAGCTCAACGTCGTTTATGACGACAACGGAATCTCAATCGACGGAGAAATCGAGGGTTGGTTCACCGACGATACACCCGCACGGTTTGAGGCCTATGGTTGGCACGTCGTTCGAGACGTTGACGGGCACGATCCGGATGCAATTGCCGCTGCATTTGACGCGGCACTCGTTGAAACGTCACGCCCATCTATTATTTGCTGCAAGACGACTATCGGCAAAGGCAGTCCCAACAAGGAAGGCACAGAGTCCTGTCACGGAGCGCCGTTAGGTGCGGACGAGATCACTTTGACGCGTGAAGCGTTGGGCTGGTCTCATGACCCATTTGTTGTGCCAGATGATGTTTATGCGCATTGGGATGCGCGCTCTGCCGGGGCCGAGGCTGAGGCCGCATGGCAGTCGTCATTTGATGCTTACAAGGGCGACTGTGCTGAGCTCGCTGAAGAGTTTGTGCGGCGAATGGCTGGCGAATTGCCCGCCGAGTTCCTGAGCGGTGTTGATGACTTCATAGCACAGTGCGTTGCGAACGAGTCAGATGTTGCATCGCGTAAGGCCTCGCAGCAGGTGATTGCAGCAATTGCACCTACACTGCCCGAGCTTCTCGGTGGTAGTGCCGATTTGGCGGGCTCGAACCTTACCTTGTGGCCGGGTGCTGTGGGTGCCGACGCATCCGATGCCGAGGGCAACTACATTTATTACGGCGTTCGAGAATTCGCCATGGCAGCGATGATGAATGGCATTGCCCTCCACGGGGGATTCATTCCCTATGGTGGCACCTTCCTCATCTTCATGGAGTACGCGCGAAACGCGGTTCGAATGGCGGCGCTGATGAGACAGCGCGCTATTTACGTTTTCACCCACGATTCTGTTGGCTTGGGCGAGGATGGTCCAACGCATCAGCCGGTAGAGCAGTTAACAGCCATGCGATCAACGCCTAATCTGGATACTTGGCGCCCCTGCGACGCGGTCGAATCTGCTATTGCGTGGAAGCAGGCAATCCTGCGAACTGATGGGCCATCAGCGCTGGTATTTTCTCGCCAAACATTGCCGCATCAGGTCGGGGCCGCAGAGCGTGTTTCCGATGTGACCCGCGGGGGTTATGTCCTTCGAGAGGAGCAGGGTGAGCTCGAGGCCATCATTATTGCGACTGGATCGGAAGTCGCACTTGCTACCGATGCGGCTGAAAAGCTGTCAGCTGCAGGGCGTGGAGTTCGCGTCGTGTCCATGCCCTGTGCCGAGGTGTTCCAGCGACAGGACGTTGAATATCGTGAATCTGTGTTGCCGAGCCATCTCCTCGCCCGAGTCGCTGTCGAAGCCTCTCACCAGGACTGGTGGTACAAGTATGTGGGTCTCGATGGCCGAGTTGTCGGCATGAACTCCTTCGGCGAATCGGCGCCCGGACCTGTGCTCATGAAGGAGTTTGGCTTCACGGCCGAAAACGTCATCGAAGCAGTTGAGGATGTGATTCTCAGCTAATGACCGCTGTCGGTATAAACGGCCTTGGACGCATCGGCCGTCTGCTCGCTCGTCGGTTACACGAGCGCGAAGACGCAAGTGGTGAGCTCGAGCTGGTCATGTGCAACGAAGTCGCCGATGTCGAGACCGTCGCGCATCTGCTGAAGTATGACTCTACCCACGGCCGGTTTTCGCATCCTGTCTCCATTGAGACTGGTGGACTGCGAATTGCCGACCAATCCATAGCACTCAGTCACGAGACGGAACCCTCGCGCGTAGCGTGGGGGGATCGCGGAGTGGACCTTGTTATCGATTGCACGGGTGTGGAGTTCAGCCGAGCCTCTGCTTCGGCGCACTTGGGCAAGGGCGTTAAAAGGGTGCTGCTCTCACAGCCAGCTAGCATTGATGTGGATGGCACGATTATCTGGGGCCTTAATCAGGCATCGTTGAAGCCCGATATGTCAGTCATATCGGCAGGATCATGCACCAGCAATGCGCTGATGCCGGTGCTGTCCGTGATTGATAACGCATTCGGCATCAACGCGGGCATAGTCACTACGATTCATTCGGCCATGAATGATCAGCCGGTCATCGATGCGTATCACCACACTGATTTGAGAAAGACCAGAGCGGCCTTTAACTCGGTCATTCCTGTTGAGACAGGCTTGGCGCAGGGGGTTGAGCGCTTCCTGCCTCATCTGTCAAACAAAATTAGTGCTCGTGCACTGCGGGTGCCGACGCTCAACGTATCGTCACTCGATGTCGTCCTCTCGGTCGATAGAAGCACATCGGCTCACGAGGTCAATGCGGCAATAAGTGAGTCAATTGACGCATTTGATGGTGTGCTAGCGGTTAATTCGGAGCCACTGGCGTCCTGTGACTTTCTCGGTGCTGAAGCGTCGAGCATCGTTGATACGACGCAGACGCAGGTATCAAATGGCCATCTGATCAAGTTGATGATTTGGTTTGATAACGAGTGGGCATTCGTCAATCGGATGGTCGATATTGTACTGCGGCTGTCGGATTTTGTGGCCGAAGAGTCATCTAGCTAGCAGACTGAAACGAATTCAAGATATAGGAAAAGAGGTTAATTATGCTCTCGATGGATCAGCTTTCGCTCGCCGGCAAACGAGTCCTGATTAGAGAGGATCTCAATGTTCCGCTGCGTGATGGGCGAGTAGCGAATAACGCTCGCTTGCGAGCTGCGGTTCCAACGATTGAAGCTGCCGTTGCAGCTGGCGCAGGCGTCATCCTGATGTCGCATCTGGGTAGGCCCGTTGAAGGTGAGCCCTCTGAAGAGTTCTCCCTATCACCCGTTGCAGATGCGCTGTCTGCGCTATTGGGGCTACCTGTCTCGCTCCAGTCTGGTTGGCCGGCCGATGCACCACAGGCAGGCGAGGTCTGGCTGCTAGAAAACGTTCGGTTCAATGTCGGGGAAAAATCAAACAGCGACGAACTTGCTAAACGTTATGCAGGCTTGTGCGATGTCTTTGTTATGGATGCCTTTGGCACGGCCCACCGCGCGCAGGCGTCGACACACGGTGTTGCTAAATTTGCCCCGCAAGCCTGTGCAGGTCCACTGCTAGTTGCCGAGCTTGACGCCCTAGGTCGCGCGCTGAGCGAACCCGCGTCGCCCATGGTTGCGGTAGTGGGAGGGTCAAAGGTATCCACCAAGCTGGCTGTCCTGGAGCGTCTATCTGAGCTCTGTGACCAGCTTCTGGTGGGTGGTGGAATCGCCAATACATTTTTGGCGGCTGCGGGTTATCCGGTTGGCAAATCGCTATATGAGCCGGACCTGATTCCTACCGCGAGAGCGCTGATGGCCAAGACGCATATTCCGCTACCGGTTGATGTTGTGGTGGCAAAAGAATTCAGCGAGACGGCCGAGGCAACCGTCAAGTTGGCTGCTGAAGTATCAGAAGATGACATGATTTTAGACGTAGGTCCTCTGTCCCAACAGCAGATGTCTGAGGTTTTATTGGGCGCTGGGACGATCCTCTGGAATGGTCCGGTGGGTGTTTTCGAATTTCCGGCCTTTGCCGCGGGTACGCGTGCACTCGCCACAGCTGTCGCCGATAGTTCGGCCTTTTCGCTTGCTGGCGGGGGCGATACGCTCGCTGCCATCGATGAATTCGATATTGCAGACCGTGTTTCGTATATTTCTACGGGGGGCGGTGCATTTTTAGAGTTTGTAGAGGGCAAAGAGCTACCGGCGGTTGCCATCTTATATGAACATCAGGATCAGTGATCAGGACGAGAGGAAAATACCATGGCGCTAATTAGCATGAGGCAGTTACTGGACTACGCTGCTGAGCATCAATTTGGTGTTCCGGCGTTTAACGTGAATAACCTCGAGCAGACTCGTGCCATCATGGAGGCCGCAGCTCACTGCGATGCACCGGTAATCATGCAAGCCAGTGCCGGCGCCCGGAAGTATGCAGGCGCGCCTTTCCTGCGGGCGATGATGGATGCGGCAGCGGCGGAGTTTCCTGATGTGCCCATCGTTGTTCACCAGGATCATGGAACCTCTCCTTCGGTGTGTCAGCGATCCATACAGCTCGGATTTACCTCCGTGATGATGGATGGCTCGTTGGGTACTGATGGCAAAACACCCATGGATTATGACTACAACGCTCAAGTGACAGCACAGGTGGTAGAGATGTCACACGCCTGCGGTGTCTCTGTGGAGGGTGAACTTGGTTGTCTCGGGTCGTTAGAGACCGGTGAGGCAGGTGAGGAAGACGGTGTCGGTGCTGCAGGAAAGTTGACGCACGACCAGATGCTGACGGACCCCGATGAGGCCAAACAGTTTGTTGCAGATACCCATGTCGATGCCTTGGCAATTGCGTGTGGCACCAGCCACGGAGCCTATAAGTTCACGAGACCGCCCACGGGCGACATTCTGGCGATTGATCGGATTAAAGCGATTCACGCCAGCATCCCTAAAACGCACCTCGTCATGCACGGCTCTTCTGCAGTGCCACAGGATTGGCTGGCAATCATTAATGAGTTTGGAGGGGAAATCCCTGAGACCTATGGCGTTCCGGTCGAGCAGGTGGTTGAGGGCATCAAGCATGGTGTACGTAAGATCAACATCGATACGGACTTAAGACTGGCGTCAACAGGCGCTATTCGTCGCTTCCTTGCTGAGAATCCAGCTGAGTTCGATCCGAGGAAGTACTTTAAGGAGAGTCTCGTTGCCATGCGCGATATCTGCATTGCGCGATATGAGGCCTTTGGCTGCGCTGGGCATGCATCTAAAATAAAACCACTGTCATTGGCTGAAATGCAGGAGCGTTATAGCGCAGGTAGCATTTAGTAGCGCGAAGCGGCGCCGTCGTTAATATTCGCGTAAACTTCGCGTTTTGCCGCTGTGCCGTTTGCGATGACAGACCCCTACATCGAGAAAATCCTCAATGCCGACGTCTATGACGTCGCTACTCAGACACCGTTGACGCAAGCGCCAGCGTTATCTGAGCGTCTGGGCTGTGACGTACGGTTAAAGCGAGAGGATCTCCAGCCTATTTTTAGTTTTAAGTGCCGTGGGGCCTACAACAAGATGGCATCGCTTTCAGATGAGGAGCGTGCGCGTGGCGTTGTCGCTGCCTCCGCCGGAAATCATGCACAAGGTGTCGCATTAGCAGCGCAAAAACTGGGTGTGCAGGCAACGATTGTCATGCCCATCACCACACCGTCTATAAAAGTCGAAGCGGTCCGTCGGCGCGGCGCCCACGTTGTCCTAGAGGGCGATGCATTTGATCAAGCATCAGAGTTTGCCAATCGTCTAGTTGAAGAGCGCGGCGCCACGTACTTGCACCCCTTTGATGATCCTGAAGTCATTGCTGGGCAGGGAACCGTAGCAGTCGAGGTCACACGGCAATCACCCAAGCCCGCTGATTACGTATTTATTCCCTGTGGTGGCGGTGGCTTGCTATCAGGTATGGCAGTTTATCTGAAACACACCTGGCCGGACGTGAAGGTCATCGGCGTAGAGCCCGCAGATGCAGCCTGTGCTCTTGCAGCGCGGCAACACCGTGGGAGAGTCACCTTGTCAGAGGTTGGCTTATTCGCCGATGGCTGTGCTGTCGCGCGGGTTGGAGAGGAGACGCACCGTGTCATCGAGCAATACGTCGATGACATTATTACAGCGACGACAGACGAGATGTGCGCTGCAGTCAAAGATATATTCGATGATACGCGTGCCATTGCTGAGCCCGCTGGCGCGTTAGCCATTGCGGGTATGAAAGCCTACCTGTCTAGACACGATCTAACGGACGCATCAGTAGTGGCTGTCCTGAGTGGCGCTAACACAAACTTTGATCGACTCAGGTATATCTCGGAGCGCACAGACATTGGTGAGCGCCGCGAAGCGATTCTCAGCGTTACGATTCCCGAAGTGCCGGGGGCCTTTAAGGCATTCTGTGGTGTCATCGGGAAGCGCAACATTACCGAGTTTAATTACCGTGGGACCGATGAGCAGAGTGCGAAGGTATTTGTCGGTCTGACAGTCGCGCCTAAAAGCGGTGACGTACACGATCTCGTGCAAAAGCTTGAGGGTCGGGGGTACAGTGCGGTCGATTTAACCGATAATGAAATGGCCAAGTTACACGTAAGGCACATGATTGGTGGGAAAATGACGCTCAAGGAGAGCGATGAGCGCGTTTTTCGTGTTGAGTTCCCAGAGCGGCCCGGAGCACTGATGAAGTTCCTCGATGCTTTGGGGTCGGATTTCAATATCTCCCTATTTCATTATCGTAACCATGGCGCGGCCTATGGCCGTATCTTGGCGGGCTTCACTGATAGCGATCAGGATCGCAGCAAACTAATCGCGAGACTCGACCAGGTGGGCTTCCGTTATTGGGAAGAAACCGAAAATCCAGCCTACCAAGCTTACTTAAAGCCGCTTGCTTTGTGACAAATTACCACTATGATGTCGCAAGCTCGTAGCGATAAGCGAGCGTGAAGAGACATAAGAAGCAAAAAAGTAAGAAGAAATTGAGTACGTGGGGAAGTTGTGGGGAAAAGAAAGCCGGGGTTGTTTAGCGTCCTTTTGCTCGGTTTTGTTGTGGTCATTACAGCCAGTGCACTGACTGCAAGAGAGCAGGACTCGAAGACTGTTGACCTCAGCCAGTCGTGGCAGCAAAACCTAGACTAGTCATCAAGCCGTAATTGCAGCGTTACCTCTTGAAGAGGTCAGCATTGGATCAGCCCTCGCTCGCTGATGAACCCATTCATGGGTACATCGTGTGAATTAACCGGGACGTGATCAACTAATTGGCAATGAAAGCCAACGCCGAGTTTGAAACCCGGCGCGTTGGCAAGTGCCCTATCGTAGTAGCCCTTCCCGAACCCCAATCGATTTCCCTGCCTATCACAGGCCGCGAGCGGCACGAGAAACAGGTCTATGGTTCCTAGGGGCACGAGGTCTGCGGACTCAAGTGGTTGCCTTACGTCGCCAAATCCAACCTCGAGCGCGTCAGTGGCGGTGATGTGATGAAAACTCAATTCGAAGTTGGATAGAGTGCGAGGCGCGACAAACCGCTTGGCACTGTGTTCCAAATGCAACAAGCTGGATAGATTAACCTCTGACTTGAGCGGCAAGTAGGTTGCGATGGTCACCGCTTGCTTAAAGACGCTCAGCTCGATCAGGGAATCGGCGATTGCCCGGCTCTTCTGCTCCCGAGCGTCAGCCGATAGTGCGCGACGCCTGCCAAGCACATCGTTGCGAACTGCTAGTTTCATGTCTGGCATGGCATGAACGTCTCAAAAATGGAGTCTGACCCAGAGTACCGCCGACGGTGTCGCCCTTGAACCGTAGCGGTTCAAGGTGGTGATCCCCATTCTGCATCAGGCGTCCCGGTCGCGCCGGGCTTGCACAACAGCCAGAAATGGAAATCTCCGGGTGGTGCTTTATCGGCTCGAGGACTGACGGTCTAGCAAATACACCAGGTCAGGGGTGAGTATAGCCGACTCTGGCAGGGTGGATTAAGAAATTTCGAACTGGCGTAATTGGAATAGCGCTTCATCTATCCGGCTAGTGACACCCTTTATCGCTTCTTCCTGTGATTCGTCGAGCTGATCACCCGACTTTAATGAAAGCACCTGATGGCTAAGGTTCAACGCGGCCATAATGGCGACCCTCTCCAAGCCAATGACTTTACCTGTCGATCGAATCGCACGCATTTGATCATCGAGGTCACGCGCCGCCTTCCGGAGCTCCTCTTCCTGCTCGGGCTCGCACGCGACCTGATAACTCTTATCTAGGATGTCGATAGTGACGGTATGTTGTCGCATTACTGACTGCTCTCCAGCGAGTTCAGACGGTTGATGGAGCGATCAATGTAATCGCCCGCTCGCCGATGCCTCTCCAGGAGGTCTCTCTTTTCATGCTGTAGGTCGGCTAGACGTTTTTTCAGTGCTTGATTCTCGAGTTTTAGCTCGGTGCTGAGCTCGATAAGGTCGTTCACCTTTGTTTCCAGTGTTTTTACAAGCTTATCTGACACGTGGATTGCACCCTTCTCGCGATTCGGCTTCACTATAGGTAAGCGACCTATGAGGGTCAATCAAAGACAGGTCACTATGCCCCGATTGAAGGGGTAATCAACGAATGGAAACTTTATGCTGGATTTATTGGGCGCCTTTGAGGACATGCCTGAATGGGACGAAATCGCCGATCAACTATTTAACGCGGGTCAAACGCTGAACCCATCCGAGCTTCACGGCGTCCTAGTAGGTCTCATGGGTGCTGGCTTCGACCCCGATGATCAACATCATCTGGAACAAACATTGGCTTCGGTTGAAAAAGCGGTCGGCGTGCAATTACAGGGTGAGCTGGTGGACATCGTATCTCGTCTCAACCTCGCGACCTTGTCGGCTATTGTGGACACAGATTACGCGTTCCGCGTCTTGCTGCCGGACGATGACGACCCAATCGAGCAGCGTCTGAGATCGTTTTCCAACTGGGTTACCGGTTTCATATCCGGTTTCACCGAGGGTATGACGGTGAGGCAGGCTGCGGGCCTGGCCATTGAGACGGAGGTCGCCGACGTGCTGAAAGACTTTGCGGCGATTGCGCAGGTGGAAACTGATCAAGTGGAAACGGAGGAGGCGGAGAGACAGCTTGAAGAGTTGGTAGACTATGTCCGTTTAGCGGCGATAAGTATCGTTCAAGATGCGATTAATCAAAGGGAATCTCAATCGTGAAAATTAGTAAGTCAGAGTTTGCTGCTCGTCGAAAGCGCCTGATGTCCGAGATGGCGCCCAACAGTGTGGCTATTATCCCAGCGGCTCGGGAAGTTACCCGCAGTAGAGATACCGAGTACCCGTTCCGACAAAACAGTGATTTCTTTTACCTGACAGGCTTTCAGGAACCTGATGGCGTCCTGCTGTTATTGCCCGGAAGACGCCAGGGGCAAGTGCTGATGTTTTGCCGCGACAGAGATCCGGAGCGAGAGCTGTGGGATGGTTACCGGCAGGGCCCCGAGGGCGTCGTAAAGAATTTCGGGATGAACGATGCCTACCCCGTGGGAGATATGGATGACATTGTCCCTGGTCTGATCGAGGGCCGATCGACCGTTTATTACTCTATGGGCCACGATGATAGTTTCGACCGGCAGGTATTCGGGTGGATCAATCAGATTAGAGCCAAGGTGCGCACGGGAGCAAAACCGCCTGGGGACATTTCGGACCTGGCTGTGCTTCTGCATGAGCATCGGCTAATAAAGTCGGAGGCGGAAGTGCGCATGATGCAGCGGGCGGCCGATATCAGTGCCGATGCGCATTGTCGTGCCATGCGGGAGTGTCGTCCCGGCCGTTACGAGTACCATTTGGAGTCAGCCATACAGCATAGCTTTGCCGAGTACGGCGCACGATTCCCGGCCTACAATTCCATCGTCGGCAGCGGAAAGAACGCCTGTTGCCTTCATTACACGGAAAACGATGCAAAGATGAAGGATGGCGATCTCGTCCTTATTGACGCCGGATGCGAATTCCAGGGCTACGCTGCCGACATTACGCGAACATTTCCGGTTAACGGGCGTTTCAGTGCGGAGCAGCGAGCTATCTACGATATTGTTTTGAAATCACAGCTGGCGGCCATTGCCGCCACCAAGCCCGGCAAGAAATGGAACCATCCACACGATGTCACTGTTAGGGTAATTACCGAGGGCCTGGTTGAACTTGGCTTACTCTCGGGTGATGTTGACGAGCTGATTGAGTCTGGCGCGTATACCGACTTTTATATGCACCGGGCCGGGCACTGGCTGGGTCTTGATGTCCACGACGTCGGGGAATATCGCATTGATGGGAAGTGGCGACCGCTTGAACCTGGTATGGCGCTGACTATTGAGCCTGGCATATATGTGGCAACAGACAATATGAGCGTTGAAGAAAAGTGGCGCGGTATCGGTGTCCGAATCGAGGATGACGTGGTCGTTACTGAGTCGGGTTGCGACGTCCTAACAGCGGGCGTTCCAAAGCTGGCTGATGAAATAGAAGCGCTGATGGCTGCGGCGTAATGGCCAAATGCCCGGAGCTGGTTGTTGTTGGCGGGGGGCTTGCTGGCCTGCTTTTGGCGGCTCATGCGGGTGAGCGGTTCGGTGGTCTGCTTAACATCACTGTCATTGAGCGCGCTTTGCCCAAAGCCCCTGAGGCCTCGCTCGATACCCGGGCAACGGCCCTCAGCCGCGGGTCTAAAGAGCTACTCGAGTCATGGGGGTTTTGGGAAGAAGTCTCTGCATCCGCGAAAGCCATTGAAAACATCCATGTGTCGCGTAAATCGCGTTTTGGTAGCGCTTTGTTGCAGGACGAGCCAACACAAAACGAGCCTATGGGCTGGGTCGTCGAAAACGCGTTACTGCAGGCAGCACTTCTTGAACGCTGTGATGCGGCAGGCCTAGACGTCATCGAGGGGCACGAAGTCGTCAACTTCATGACGACGTCCGATCGGCCGGTGTTGACGCTGGACAACCAAAGAGAGTTGGTCGCCGACCTCGTTATTATCGCAGATGGCGCTGAGTCGTCACTGCGAAACCAGCTGGGAATTGGCGCAAAACGTCATGCGCCATCGCAGTTTGCCATCGCCTTTAATTGTGAAACTAACGGTAGCAACAACGGTATTGCGTATGAGCGATTTACCGATGAGGGTCCGCTTGCCTTTTTACCACTCCCCAGCTCAGTTGATAAAACGCTCCGGTACAACGTCATCTGGTGTGCACACCAAGAAACACAATCGCGTCTTCTTGCCCTGGATGATCAGGACTTTATCGAAGAACTCCAAGCCATGGTGGGCTGGCGAGTAGGGCGCGTGACCAAGATAGGCAGACGCACCGGTTGGCCACTGAGCGTTGTTGTGAGTCGCGAGCTGGTCCGGTCACGTTGCCTATTATTAGGTAACTCTGCGCACACCGTTCATCCCGTGGCCGGTCAGGGCTTTAACCTCTCAGTTCGGGACGTACATAGATTAATCACGCTTTTAGATGCCGAGCTACTAACAGATAATCCATTCCACTCGGTGGCGCGATTGTCCGACTTTGAGCGTGCCAGTGTGTCGGATCACGAGCAGACAATCGCTGCCACCACCCTGCTGTCTGGTCTATTTGACACGCCTCAACCAGTCATCGACTCGATGAGCAGCGTCGCGCTGTCTGCCATGGATATCCTTGCGCCCTTGCGAAGAGGCGTAGCTAACTTCGGAATGGGGCGGAGGCGATGATGCCAGAGCGTCATGTCGACATTGCGATCATAGGCGCTGGTGTGGTGGGCCTGGCAACAGCTTTAGCGCTGGCGCCCACCGGTCTTCAAATAGCACTCTTCGATGCTCAGCCCAAGCCGAGTCGCCGTTTTCAGGGGACGGCACTTAATGACTGGGATCGCCGGGTGACAGCACTGACGCCCGCGTCCATTCGGTTGCTGCAGTCCCTTGGCGCCTGGCCATTGATCGAAGAGAGTGGACGGGGCGGAGCCTATACCGACATGTTTGTATGGGACTCAGAGGGGACAGGGCATGTTCATTTCACGGCCGCCGATCTCAATATCGAGTCGCTGGGTACCATTGTTGAGTCGTCACTGACGACGAATGCCTTGATCAGTGCCACCGAGGCTGCGACCAACCTCTCCATTAACTGGGACACGCGCCTCGATTCGATGGATATTCAAGAGGATGGCGTCCGCTTTACTACGTCCTCGGGAGGCGTGGTCATTGCGCAAATGACCATTGGGGCCGATGGGGGTCGCTCTAAAAGTCGAGAATTGGCCAGTATGCGTACCCGCGAATGGCGGTATGGTCAGAACGCAATTGTTGCGACTGTCAGGGTCGAGCCGCATCATGGCCGAGCCTGTTGGCAGGCATTTCTGCCCTCGGGTCCGTTGGCGCTACTCCCGCTCGCCGACAATGATTTGTGCTCCATTGTGTGGTCGCTCGATGATGCGCTCAGCGACCATTGGATTCAGGCCGATCAGGACGCGTTTGTCTCTGGGTTGAACCGAGCGCTTTTTGGTCGAGGGCCGCACGTCATAGAGGTGAGCGAGCGACAGACTTTCCCTCTGATTCAGTGCCATGCGGTTGATTATTCAAAGGGACGGTTTGTACTGGTGGGCGATGCGGCACATTCGATCCATCCATTAGCGGGCCAGGGTATCAATCTCGGTCTCTCGGACGCACACATTCTGGGGGGAGAGGTTCTAAGAGCTTATCAACGAGGTGCTGAATGGTACTCCCCGCAGGTGCTTAGCCGTTATGAGCGACAGCGCAAGGGAGACAACCTAGGCATGATGGCAACCATGCAGGCATTTAAATGGGGGTTTGGTTCCAAAAACCCGGCAGTTACCCTTATGCGTAATGTCGGGCTAAATTCCGTGGATACACTTCCCATGGCCAAGCGCTGGTTTATGCAGCAAGCCGTTGGCGCGAAATGATCTCAACCTCGGTAAATTGTCGTGTAATTTACAGCGAATTTTTCGCATTGCGCCTATAATTTATTGTCAGCATAAAATGCGGGCAGTACTCTTTTTCCGACACTGACAGAGGACCATCTCATGAGCCACAACCCATCTGAACTTTATTACGCAAAGACCCACGAGTGGGTTCGTTGTGAAGAGGACGGGACGGTTACGGTCGGCATTACTGAGCACGCTCAGGATGCACTCGGCGACGTTGTGTTTGTCGAGACCCCCGATGTCGGTGATTCCATAGCGGCGGGTGATCAAGCTGGGGTTGTCGAGTCGGTTAAAGCGGCGTCAGATATCTACGCGCCGATCGGTGGTGACGTGACCGCTACTAACGAGGCCCTTGAAGACACGCCTGAAGTGGTTAATTCGGATGCATTCACCGACGGATGGTTTTTCAAGATGCAACCTCATGATCTCGGTGAGTTGGACGAATTAATGTCAGCTGACGAGTACGTTGCCTTTTGCGACGACGAAGACTAGGGTCTCAACGAGATAATATCCCAGCCGCAGCGTTCAGCCTCGCTCCTCAGGACATCGTCAGGGTCAACGGCAACAGCCGTCGTGACTGCTCGCAAGAGAGGCAGGTCATTGTGGGAGTCGCTGTAAAAAACGGCGTCCTCTAGCGAAGCACTATTCTCATCACACCATGCTTTGATTCGATGGACCTTTCCCTCGCCAAATGAGGGGATGCCCTGGGGTAGGCCCGTGTATTGGCCGTTCTCGATATCGGCTTCGCAACCGATGAGGTGGTCGACCCCTAATCGGTTGGCAATAGGTCGCGTCACCAGGGTGTTGGTTGCGGTGATGATAATGAGCGTGTCGCCCTTGACGCGATGCTGCTGCAGTAGATCGAAAGCCGCGTCTAGCAAGATTGGTTCGACGTGCTCGGTAAGAAATTTTTCTTGAAGCACTGACAATGTTTCTCGGGTCATGCCCGTCATGGGTCCCAATGCAAACGAGAGGTACTCATTAATGTCCAGCTGGCCTTGCTGATATTGCTGGTAGTAGTGTTCGTTGAGCGCTTTGTGTGTGGTGGCATCAACCAGGCCCTCGGCGATCAAGAAATCACCCCACAAGTGATCTGAGTCGCCTGCGATAAGAGTGTTGTCGAGATCAAATAGTGCTAAGCCCATGGCGCGCCCTTTTTTCCGAGTTACAGCTGCCAGCTATGGATGGTTGCAAGCAGAGAGACCTGCGATGTGGGACACTACGGATTATTGAGCAGTTAGTACAGATGCGCGGATGCGCAATGTCGAAGGATTTTTGTGAGCACAGCAGAAAAAGATCGCGTCATTGACGAGGCGGGTTTCAGACCCAACGTTGGCATTGTAGTCACCAATGCCGACGGTCAGGTGCTATGGGGTAAACGTGTCAAAGGCAGAGACTCGTGGCAATTTCCGCAAGGCGGTATCAATGCGGGCGAGGAGCCAGAGGAGGCAATGTACCGAGAGTTGAGAGAGGAGATTGGTCTCTTACCCGAACATGTCACCATTCTGGGCGTCACCAAAGGCTGGCATCGCTATCGGCTCCCCAGTAAGTTTATTCGGAAGAATGAAACGCCTATCTGCATCGGCCAGAAGCAAAAGTGGTTCTTGCTTCGCCTTGACGCGCCAGACGATGCCGTGCGGCTCGACATCGACACGACGCCCGAGTTTAAGGACTGGAAGTGGGTTAGCTACTGGTATCCAATATCCTCGGTTGTTGATTTCAAGCAGCAAGTGTATCGGTCGGCATTGTCTGAATTAATGGCCGCTACTCTGACCAAATCAAAATCTAGGCGTCGACGCAGGAAGCGGTGATGTCCAACCGTGTTCGGTGGCAGTTGTGGCGCAGGGATTGGGGCGACCAGCTGCGAGGTCGCTGAAGATGCAAGTGAGGAAAGAATGATTCAGTACCCCCAAATCGATCCCGTGGCACTGTCCATCGGTCCCATCTCGATATATTGGTACGGTTTAACCTATGTGGCGGGGCTGATGTTCGCCTGGTGGTTGGGAAGAAAACGATCGCGTTTGGCCGGCTCACCCATCTCGGAGGCGCAGGTTGATGACCTTATTTTTTATGCGGCGCTGGGCATTATCGCAGGCGGTCGAATCGGTTACGCATTGTTCTATGGGTCGGGTTCACTACTTGATGATCCACTAAGACTACTCCGCCTGTGGGAGGGTGGTATGTCATTTCATGGCGGCTTCCTTGGTGTGGTGGTTGCTGTTTGGTTCTTGTGCCGTCATAAAAACCTTGAGTTCTCTGCGCTCGTAGATTTTATCGCGCCTTTAGCGCCCATAGGTCTGGCACTGGGGCGCTTGGGTAATTTCATTAATCAGGAGCTCTGGGGTCGGCCAGCCGATGTACCCTGGGCGATGGTGTTTCCTTATGACCCCTCGGGTCTTGCGAGGCATCCGTCTCAGCTTTACCAGTTTGCTATGGAAGGCCTGCTCCTGTTTGTCATTTTGTATTGGTACACGCGAACCCCGCGACCGCGCTGGTCGTCTGCGGGCTTATTCCTCTTGGGTTATGGCGTGTTTCGATCGATCGCAGAATTCTTCCGTGAGCCCGATGCCCACATAGGATTCGACGCTTTGGGCTGGTTAACACGTGGACAATTGTTGTCACTGCCAATGATTGTTGCTGGCTTAGCTATTATTATTTGGGCGTACAGACGCGACGCCAGAACGTAGGACGACTTTCATGCAACAGTATTTAGATCTCCTGAGAGACATTCGCGACAACGGCGTTGATCGAGGTGATCGCACGGGAACAGGTACGCGCTCGGTGTTTGGCCGGCAGTTGCGTTTCGATTTGAACGAAGGGTTTCCCATTCTTACCACCAAGAAAGTGCACTTTAAGAGTGTTGTTAATGAGCTCATTTGGTTCTTAAGCGGCGACACTAATACACAGTGGCTGCGAGAAAACGGGGTATCGATTTGGGACGAGTGGGCGACTGAAGAGGGCGACCTGGGGCCGCTATACGGCGCACAATGGGTGAAGTGGCCCACGCGTGATGGCGGTGAGATAAATCAGATCGATTACGTGATCGACTGTCTGAAAAACCGGCCCGAGAGTCGCCGCATTCTCTTTCACGCATGGAACGTGGAGTACCTGCCGGATGAGACACTATCGCCTCAGGAGAATGTGAAGGCGGGACGCATGGCGCTGCCGCCCTGCCACCTTCTTTACCAGTTTTATGTGGCCAACGGACAGCTATCGGCCATGCTCTACATTCGCTCGAGCGATGCGTTCTTGGGGCTCCCTTTTAATATCGCCTCGGTGTCTTTGTTGGTCCACATGCTGTGTCAGCAGGTCGGCTTAGAGCCAGGTGAAGTTGTGGTCACTATGGGAGACTGTCACCTTTACAGCAACCATGCAGAGCAGGTGGAAACTCAGTTGGCGAGACAGCCTAAGTCGAGGCCGAGCTTGCAGATAAACCGAGTACCTGAGTCGTTATACGACTATCGGTTCGAAGACTTTGAACTGGTTGGTTACGATCCGGAACCGAATATTTCCGCTCCCGTGGCGGTCTGATATGAGGGAGTCTGACAGCCTCCCAGTAACGATCGTTGTCGCCGTTGCTGATAACGGTGTCATTGGTCGGGGAAACGCGCTCCCGTGGGACCTTCCGGATGACCTTCAGCACTTTAAGCGCACAACGATGGGTCGACCGATCATTATGGGTCGCAAAACCTTTGAGTCTATCGGCCGCCCCCTACCAGGGAGGCTCAATATCATTCTTACGCGCGACGATGCTTGGCAAGCGGCGGGCGTATCAGTAGCGACTTCGATGGAGCAGGCCATCGATATTGCAGAGGGTCAGGCGCTCATAGATGGTGCTGATAGTGTCATGGTGATTGGTGGCGCCGAGGTCTACCGACAAGCATTGCCATTTACGTCGCGAGTATTCCTCACGCGCGTCCATGGCAAGATCCACGGCGATGCTTTTTTTGATCTTGGCCAAATCGCGTTGTGGCGGGAACTGAGTCGACTTGAGATCTCAGCGGGAGAGCGTAACAGCCACGATTTTTCCGTTATTGAACTTGAAAATACTCAATCTACTTAATATTTACGATTTTAGATAAGTTTAGGCCATGAGAGACATTGCGCTGCAATAAACTACGCTATAGCATTCCCAACCCCAGTTAGTTGATTAAGAGCATGCTAAATAGATCTATGACTGGGCTTTTATCGTAACGACGAAAAACGGTTCACTAGTGGACCCAGAATTCTTTTGCGTGAGGAAACATAAATCCCATGACTATCACTCGGCTTAAAACATTTTTAGGCGCTGCGACTATCGCCGCCAGCTTCGTGGGCGGAGCAGCAGCTGCTAACGCTGATTCGCTCGAAGCCATCATGCAAGTTGGTAAGGAGCGCACGGCAGAAGCGCGCGCCTCGCAAACTAAAATCGATCGCTTGGCAGACGAAACCCGTGACCTGCTGTCCGATTACAAGACAGTGATGAAGCAGGTTGAAGGCCTGCGGGTCTACAACGCGCGTCTTGAGCGTCAAATTGCTAACCAAGAGCGCCGAATCTCTGATATCGATCAGTCAATTTCGGACGCCGCTATTATTCAGCGGCAGATTCCACCGCTGGTGACACGAATGCTCGATGGTTTAGACCAGTTCATTGACTTGGACATGCCGTTTGATCTCGATACACGCCAGGGCAACATTGAAGCTGTCCGTGCCAATCTCGATCGTTCAGACGTGACAGCCGCAGAGGCTTTCCGTCAGGTGCTCGAGCTTTACTCGATTGAACTCCAGTACGGCCGCGGTATTGAAGCGTACTCAGACACAATCGGTGTTGATGGTGCAGAACGCGAAGTTGACATGCTTCGTATTGGCCGAGTTGCACTCGTTGCGCAGACCACCGACGGTGCAGAGACGCGCGCTTGGAATAACGACACACGGAGCTGGGAGACACTGTCGTCAGCTGACTACTCCGCTGCGGTCCGCAAGGCCGTTCGCATCGCCAAGAAGCAGGCGACAATTGAACTCTTGAATATGCCTATCGCGGCACCGGAGGCTAACTAAGATGAATGCTAAGTTTTTGAAAGCGACGACCTTCGTCATTGCCGGCTTGTTTGCCAGTGTTGCAGTAGCGCAAGATGATGCTGCGGCGCCTGAGGTCCCTGCGGGTCCAACCCCGCAGGAAGTGGCTGCGCAGAACATGAGCGATCTTCTCAATTTGGTTAAGCAGGGGCGCTCCCGTGCGTCGGGAGAGAATCGTGCGCGCGAGCAGCGGTTTACACAAGACAAGGCTAACCAGCAATCGGAGCTTAACCGCGCGGAGCGTGAGCGTGCTGCTGAAGAGCGTCGTTCGGCGCGCCTCGAAAAGAAGTTCGAAGATAATGAGTTGCTGATTGCAGCAAAGCAGGAACAGCTCAAGGAGCGCCTCGGTACATTGGCAGAGCTATTTGGCCACTTGACCGCAGCGTCCGGAGACTTGGCGTCAAACATCGAAGTGTCGCTTGTTAGTTCCGAGTATCCTAAGCGTGAAGGCTTCCTGAAAGATTTGATCGCAAAGATGACTGGCTCTGACCAGCTTCCCCAGATCGAGGAGATCGAGCGTGTCTGGTACGAAATGCTGAACGAAATCACTCAGCAGGGTGTGGTATCGCGGTTCACTGCCGACGTCGCAACGCCTTCGGGTGAGATTGCGAGCCGCGAAGTGGTTCGAGTCGGTGCGTTCAATATCATCGACGCCAGCGGTAACTACCTGTCTTATGGCAATGAAAAGCTAGCGGAGTTGCCACGTCAGCCTGGCGGTGGGTCCGTTGCAAATGCAGCCGCATTGGCTGATGCAACCAGCGGTCTAAGCCAATTTGGTATTGATCCGACCGGCCCGACGGGCGGTTCGTTTCTCTCGGCTATCATTGACACGCCAACGCTTGAAGAGCGATGGCATCAAGGCGGATACGTCGGCTATGCGATTACCGCAGTGGGTGCGTTTGCCTTCCTGCTCGCCTTGTTCCGTGTCGTTGTATTGACCGGTATGGGCGCCGCTGTAAACAGCCAGCTCAAGTCGGGCGAGGCGAAGGACAACAATCCACTTGGCCGCGTTTTGTTGGTGAGCCAAGAAAACCCCAACATCGATACGGAAACGCTTGAACTCAAGATGGCCGAGGCAGTTCTCAGAGAAACGCCAAAGCTCGAGTCTGGCTTGACGTTGCTTAAGATCATCGCTGCCGTAGCGCCGTTGATGGGTCTATTGGGTACTGTGACCGGTATGATCATTACCTTCCAGGCGATCACCATCTTCGGTGCGGGCGATCCTAAGGCGATGGCTGGCGGTATTTCCAGCGCATTGATTACGACAGTTCTTGGCCTCTTGGTCGCTATTCCTACGGTTCTGTTGCACACCGTTGTGAACGGACGAGCGCAGAAGATCATCCACATTCTCAACGAGCAGGCGACAGGCATTGTTGCAGAGCGCGCTGAGGCTGCGGGTCACTAACGGGTCGGCTGAGTACGGAGTAGACGCGATGGAGTTGATCGACAGCATCTTGGCGTTCATGGAGAAAGGAGGCAATGTTCTGTGGATCATTGCCACACTCGTCTTTTTTATGTGGACCTTGATCATTGAGCGCTTTATCTACTTCCTAGGTGGTGGCTGGAAGGCAGATCGTCTGTCCACAGTTGATACCTGGGAGAGCAGGGCCGAGCGTAAATCGTGGAATGCTAAGCAGATTCGCGTGAAGCTACTTTCTGAGAGCAGAAGCTACATCAACGACAACATGAGCCTGATCGCTACGTGCGTTGCTCTTTGTCCCTTGCTAGGGCTGTTGGGTACGGTAACCGGGATGATTGAGGTTTTTAACGTGATGGCGGTCACCGGTGGTGGCGATGCAAAGTCAATGGCGGGAGGGGTTGAGCGTTCAACGATCCCCACCATGGCTGGCATGGTGGCGGCGTTATCAGGTCTGTTTGCTAATACGCAGTTACAGCGAATGGCGTTGCGTGAGCAGCAGTTGCTAGAAGATCAGTTGACGTCTGATCACTAAGCAGCTTTCGAGGGAAATTAAGTGAGAAAAATAGCGAAACAGCGAGAGGAAGAAGGCGCCGAAATAGACTTAACACCTATGTTGGATGTCGTCTTCATCATGCTCATTTTCTTCATCGTCGTTGCATCTTTCTTGAAGGAAGCTGGAATCGAGATCAATCGTCCCGATGATAATCAGCCGCAAGATCCTAACGACTCGATCAGTATTGTTGTCGAAATTTCTTCGGACAATCAGTTGTGGATGGAGAACCGCCGTGTTGATGTGCGCGCTGTCCGAGCAAATATTCAACGATTACTCGCCGAAGACCCAGAAGCGCCGGTCACGATAAAGGTTGCTAAGGGCGCTACGACTGGTGTGGTTGCAGATGTTGCAGACGCGGCCAGAGAGGCGGGTCAATATAATGTTAGTTGGGCAACTGACAAGGGTTAGAGAATGAGTTTACGAGACCAGGCTGGCGCCTCCGCTGCTTCGAAGCAGGACGAAAGCCAAATTGATCTAACACCTATGCTTGATGTTGTTTTCATCATGCTGATTTTTTTCATTGTGACTTCTTCTTTTGTAAAGGAGCCCGGCGTAGACATCGAAAAGCCAGGGGCGTCCACTACCGAGGCTTGCCCCAATGGGACTATTATTTTCGCGGTAGATGACCAGGGAAAGATTCATTACAACAAGAACCAAATAAAACTTGAGCGCGCCAACTTTCTTGCAAAAGCGGCAAAGGATGAAGCGCCTCGAGCGAATATCGTGATCCAGGCGGATTATGATAGCCCTGGCTATGTTGTAGAGGAGCTATTTGATTCTCTGCGAACAACCTTCACCGCCCCTCCATGCGTTTCCACGTTAGATGAGTAGTAAAATGCCAGCGATGTTACGATCAATTGTTGGAGCAGCGGCAGCAGTTCCTATCGCTCTCGGACTGTTTTATTTAATGCAGAGCCTTATTGACACCCAATTCGAGCAGGAAGATATCAAGACCAGAAAGATCGCAGATATCGTCGTTCCGGATAAGGTGATCGAGACCAACTTGAAAGAAGTACTCCCTGAGAAGGTGGAAGATCCTGATGAGCCACCGCCCGATATGGAGCCGCTCGACTTCGATACGGACCTCGATATGAGTACGGCTAATATGGCACCGACAGTTGCTGTTAACGTCAGCATCAATGCATCGGGACTGTCATCGGGTGACGGCGAATACCTGCCGATCGTTAAGGTGGCACCGATCTATCCTCGACGTGCGCAGACAAGAGGGATTACGGGTTACTGCATTGTGACGTACACAGTAACGACAACCGGAGCGATTCGCGATCCCTACGTGGAAAACGAGACGGACTGCTCGCCCAAGGGGATTTTCGAGCGCGCTTCTCTAAAGGCAGCGCTTAAATTTAAGTACAAGCCACGCGTGGTAGATGGCGAAGCCATTGAAGTGGCTGGGGTACAGAACAAGTTTACCTACGAGCTAGAGGGAGGTCGCCGATAATGCCTTTGGTAGCTAAATTCTTCCGTCGGTTAGTTGTCTGCGGGTGCGCGGCAAGTCTTTCGTTGGCTGTTCTTCTGGTTTCAGACCAAGCGTTTGATGCTGGCTTCGTGAAGGTGGCTCATGCGCAAGACGCGCCCAAGAAGGAGCGCGAGACGCGAAAGACGCCCGCGTTGCGTAACAACATTTATGAAAAGCTCGCGGAAGCTCAGGTATTTGCAGAAGCAAAGCAGTACACCGAAGCTGAGGCGGTGCTCGACGACATGCTGGATGCGACCAGCAAAAAGAGCAAGTTGAACCGTTATGAGTTGGCAAACGTGTACAATACGTATGCTTACCTCCGCTATGCGGTGGAAGATTACAACGGCGCGCTAAACTACTACCAGAAAGTGATTGATCAACGTCCGGATATTCCATTGGCCCTTGAGATCAACACACTGTACACGGTGGCTCAGCTCTATTTTCTGCAAGAAAATTGGCAAAAAGGAATCGACACACTCAACAAGTGGATGTCGGTAACGGAGACTCCCAGCACCAACGCCTATGTGTTGCTGGCAAACGGGTATTTTCAGCTCAAAGACTACGACAAGAGCTTGGCGAACATTCAGATCGCCATTGATCGAGAGGAAGCTGCGGGTAAGTTGCCAAAAGAGCAGTGGTATAACCTCGCACGCTTTATTCACTTTGATCGAGATAATTTCCGCGAGGCGCTCAATATTCTCGAAATCCTGATCATGTACTACCCCAAGAAACAGTACTGGGTCCAGGCATCCCATTTGTACGGTGAAGAGAAAGATGAGGCGCGTCAGCTGGCCCTACTCGAGGCAACCTACGAGCAAAACCTGCTTGATCGCAGTCAGGATATCGTACTGATTTCTCAGCTTTATCTGCAGGCTGAGGTCCCTTACCCGGCGGCGCGAGCGATGGAGAAAGGTCTCGCCGATGACGTCGTTGAAAAGGAATCAAAGAATTACGAGCTCGCTGGTGTGGCATGGCGTCAGGCGCAAGAGGTGACTAAGAGTCTGCCGATGCTGGAGGCTGCGGCGTCTAAATCTGAAAAGGGTGAGCTTTATGCACGCCTGGGCAATGTCTATCTCGATGTTGATAAAAACAAAGAGGCGGTTGAGGCATTGAATCGAGGCCTGGACAGAGGGGGTGTGAAGCGCCCGGATCAAGCCCGTTTGGCGCTCGGTATGGCCCATTTCAATCTCGGTGACTTTAATGCGGCGCGACGCGCCTTCCGTGAGGCGAGAAAAGATAAGCGTGCGCGGTCCTATGCTGACCAGTGGCTAAAGTATATTTCCAGTGAAGAAAAGCGACTGGAAGAGATTGCCAAGGAAATGGGCTAGTTAAAGTACCCAAAAAGAAAAGGCCGCATAAAGCGGCCTTTTTTTGGTGGGAAAAAAATTACACAGGAACTACGTTCTCTGCTTGTGGTCCTTTCTGGCCAGCTGTGACTGTGAATTCCACTTTTTGCCCATCCGCGAGGGTTTTGAAGCCATCGCCCTGAATAGCACTAAAGTGTACGAACACGTCGGGTCCGCCTTCTTGCTCAATGAAACCGAAACCTTTGGTTTCGTTGAACCATTTAACGGTACCTGTAACTGTAGACATACTGTTTTACCTATCGTTTAAAAATGTAACTGTGCTTACACACAAATTCGCAAAGAGAACGCAAAAGAAGCAACTGCGACGTCAACGTATCACCACGCGTGGGCACACTATATGCTTTGTCGGGCATAACGTCTAATGAACCTTTTGTGGCGATGTTACATTTTGCTGGGCGAAACCGAAGTTTCAGCCTATAGATAACAGCTTTATAGAGTTTGTCGCACCTGCTTTTCCGATCAACGTACCCATGGTCATCAAGATGTGGTCGCCCTTCGTGACAAATCCAGCATCACTTAAAAACTCCATCGTTCGCGCGTCAATGTCTCTGGTATCAAACGCTGTAATGTCGAAATACAACGGGATGACGCCGCGACATAATGCGAGGCGCTGCAAAGTCTCAGGGTTGCGACTCAGGGCAAAAATGGGGAGACCGGAGCTCAATCGTGACATGAGCGTGGGTGTTGCCCCAGTCTCCGTATGAGTGGCGATACCGCGAACCCCCGGGAAGTGATTGGCCCCATACATAGCGGAAAGGGCAATGGTCTCCTGAGGTGCTCTAAATTCGCGATCCTGGCGATATCGCGAGGTTCTTGCGACTGGGTGGCTCTCTGCGCCAACCGCCGCGTTCGCCATCGCTCTCACTACTTCCACGGGATAAGAACCCACCGCCGTTTCCGCCGACAGCATGACCGCGTCCGTACCATCGAGAACGGCATTCGCAACATCAAACACCTCCGCGCGTGTTGGCATGGAGTTGCTGATCATTGACTCCATCATCTGCGTCGCGGTGATGACCATTCGATCCCGCTTACGTGTCCGGGAGATCAGATCCTTTTGAATGCCGATCAGCTCAGCATCACCCACCTCAATACCGAGATCGCCGCGTGCAACCATCACACCCTCGCAGGCATCAATGATGCTATCGAGCAGATGTCTATCAGCTACGACCTCTGCTCGCTCTATCTTCGCGATAATGGCTGCGTCAACCTTCGCCTGTCTAAGAAGCCCTCTAGCCTCTTCAATGTCATGAACTGCTGCGACAAATGAGATAGCCACGAAGTCTGGTTTAATCGACTCCATCGCCTGAATGTCAGCTTTATCCTTGTCCGTTAATGCCGGTGCCGCAATGCCACCGCCAAGCTTGTTTACACCCTTGCGCGAGCTCAGTTTTCCCCCGATCAGAACCGTACAGTCGATATCTGATTCGGAGACGCTGTCTACACGTAGTTGCATTTTTCCATCATCGAGGAGGAGGACGTCGTCGACTTCAACGCTGTTCGGAAGGTCTCGGTACTCAATACCTACCGCCGATGAGTTGCCCTTCTCAGGATGTACCGCGAGGCTCAAACGAAAGGAGTCACCCGCTGTCAGTGCAACACTGCCCTGATCGAAGCTGGCGATACGAATCTTAGGGCCCTGCAGGTCTGCAAGAACGCCCACGTAGCGATCGTGATGTCTCGCCTGTCGTCGGATGCGCTCAGCAATAAGCTGATGGTGCTCGACAGCCCCATGACTGAAATTCAGTCGAAAAACATCCACGCCCGCAGCAATCAGGCGCCCAATCATGTCTTCGCTGTCGCTCCCAGGCCCAACTGTGGCGACAATTTTTGTTCTTCGGTGCACGCGGGTTGCGTTTTTTGACACTACGAAATTTTCCCCATTTGTTTGAGTAGTTCGCGCGTCTGATCAGCAAAATCAGTAAACGCACCGTCAACTTCAAGATCTACGAATAGTTTTTTATGTAATGCCTCAAAGTTTACACCGGGTATCGATTCCGAATCTGCTCGTAACGTGTAGGGATGCAAAAAAAGACCAAGCTTTTTCGCCGCCATGACCATTTCAGAGGGCCGTCCCAGTGGATCTTCAAGAAGATTTACGTCAGGACCTATTCCATGAGCATAGCCTGCGACTTCTGTGAGCCCGGACGCTGTATGCATTGCTTCGAAGTCACCCCGCCAGTTATCCATGTTTTCGGTGAGAACAAGCTGTACGAGAGGTCCTTTGAAAATACCGTCCCGAGCGAAACGTTTTAACGTCTCCGGATCAAAGCACTGAATGACTGTCTCGGCATTCTCTTCGAGTCGATTACATTGTGCCAAGACGTCGAGTACCGCCTGGTAAATGTCCGCGCCTTCGAGCTCGTGAAACTCTGGGCGTTTCAGTTCGATGTAAACCCCTGTCCGTTTGTTGGACGCCCGGTTCAATCGATCAACGGTCTGAATCTCTTCCGCCAAAGTGGGTACGGTAAATTCCATTCCATCGCCCGAATAGCGTCCCGGAAACACCGGGTTACCTTGCGAGTCTGTTCTTTCGTGGGCACGCAGCGTTTTAATCTCCTCGAGCGTGAAATCAATGGCATAAAAGAGGCCATCGCCTCGGTGCCTGTTTGGAAAGACAGTGGCTACATTGGTGGTTAGTTCGAGTGTTACGTCGTGGAGTACCAACGGCACACCGTCCGAGGTAAGAACCACATCCTGCTCTACATAATCTGCATCGAGCTCGTGAGCGAGCTCCACGGCGGGTAAGGTGTGTTCCGGCAGGTAACCACAGGCCCCGCGATGCGCAATAATCGCCGGATACGGCATCTTTATGCTGCCCATGTGCGTTTCCCCCAAAACGATCCAGAACTGACTAGGGTTTTTACAGCAAACCCTGTATTTTGCTCAAGTTGATATTTAAACCAGTCATGTTCTCACGATGAGTCGTGGGTGCTAACTACTGATGGGATGTTGTGGTGGCGGACCAACAAAACAGCAATCGGGCACCTAATCCGCCTCTGGGTTATTCACGTGACTGCGATCTTAGCGAAGCAAAGCAGATTCGCTTGGTTGCGGAATTTCATGCGAATCGCATCAGGCCCAGTCGGATTGCGTACCGTCTTGGCATTGATATCGCCTTAATTGACGCGCTTTTGGCGGGGGAGTATCAGACCTCGTTCTTCGCCGAGCAGGTGGCTGCCGCTCAGCGGCGTCGCCGCGATTTGCGGATGCGCTCGTCAGAGCGACTGCGTGGCCAAGCGGCCTATGAGATTAGAGTGAAGGCACAGCGTGACTTCGACGCATCGCTATCGCAACCATAAGTAGTTGACGCGCTTCGTCGACTAACGCTAACAAGAAAAAAACAACAAGGAGCTTTTATGAACGGATTAGAGCGGTGGCACCATGTAATGAAAGAGGGGGATATGGAAGCGCTTTACGACTTGCTTCATCCCGAGTGTGTTTTCCTATCGCCGGTCGTTCACACCCCGCAGGAAGGCCGCGAAATCACTTATGCCTATTTACGCGCGGCTAACAAAGCACTGTCCGAGGACTTTCAGTACGTGCGAGAGGTAGTACAGGACAATCATGCCGTCCTTGAGTTTACAGTGAAGGTGGATGGAATTTTTGTGAACGGCGTGGACATCATCACTTTTGATGGTGATCAGATAATCGAATTCAAAGTCATGGTTCGACCACTCAAAGCAGTGAACGCTGTTTGGAAGCAGATGGGTGAGATGCTGGAGCAGTTAAGGGCGGCTAGCTAACCTAAGGTTTCAAAAAAAAAGGGCTGACATAACGCCAGCCCTCTGTAGTTTCGGTGTTGCTACACCGAGCTTTGATTAGAACGACAGGCTCGCCTTGATACCGATATTACGACCGGCGAGTGGCACTTCATCTTTAACGAACGATGTGTGACTCCGAGCAACCTCGTCAGTCAGGTTACGTCCAAAGGCACTGACCGTAAGTACCGCGCCGTCACCCAAATCAATGTTGTGGGATAGACGGGCGTTAACCAACCTATAGCTGGAAGTCGGTGTTTCAAAACTACTGATCAAGTTTTGACGATCCACGTCTTGGATTTCTACCATCGCTCGCGAGGGTCCTCGGCTGTAGTCCATAGCAAAGACACTTCTTGAAGGCGTGACTCTGGGGACATTTCCGCCTCCTGAGAAATCAGCCTTGACCTGGTCGCGTTGCAGGCGCACCTCAAGTTGACCGCCTGCGACCTCGAAACGTCGACCAATCTCAAGTTCGTAACCGTTGAAGGTTGCGTCCTGCTGCATGTATTCAGCGAGCATTAAGTCACCGTGATCATGGTGCTCTTCATCATGCTCCTCACCACCTTCTTCATGTTCCTCATGCTCTCCTTCTGTCTCATCACGCAGATAGATATAGTTATCAACGTTGTTTCGGAAGATTGATGCATTAGCGAACCAAGTTTGGTCGTCATAGCGCAGGTTGAAATCAAGATTTTGGGTTTCCTCTGCGTCGAGATTGGCATCTCCAACCTCATATCTTGCAACGGCGAGGTGCTCTCCATTCATGAAGAGTTCCATCGCGGACGGTGTTCGTGTGACAAGTCCCATGTTCAATGAAGCTGATAGAGAATCAGTTAACTCTCTACCAATCGTGACCACACCACTGACAGACTGATCACTGAAGGTGAAGGGCTCTAGCTCAAAGCCTTCATGCTCGTCGTGGTGCTCCTCGCCCTCATGGTCTTCTTCGCCCTCATGGTCCTCATCGTGATCTTCTTCATGATGCATTTCACGAATAGTCCCTTTTCGCTCAACGTCATCCCACCGAACGCCAACATCGATATCGAACTCTGCTACGTGGAAGCCAGCAAAGGCACCAATTGTTGTCTCGGTGGACTTAACCGGTTCCATGAATGCTTCTTCACCAAGAACAGAGACTTTTTCAGACACCTGGTTGAAAACGACTCGGCGTGGTTGTTCGTCGGAACCTAGATTCAGAACCACCTGCACTTCTGTGGCGTCATTGGAGAACAGCGTTGGACCCTCCGAATGCTCCTCGTGTTCGCCTTCATGCTCTTCGTCGTCGTGACCTTCATGCTCACCCTCGGCATGTGACTCTAGTAGCTCGTAGTCAGTATCACGGACACTGAATTGAATGTTGCTTACCAGGTCGTTATTTAGGTTTAACTGACCTGCGAGACTGAGAACGGTCGAGTCTGTTTGAGACACGATTCGTTCGCCCTCGTGTTCGTCATGATGCTCTTCACCCTCGTGGTCATCGTGGTCTTCACCTTCATGCTCGTCATCATGGTCGTCGTCGTGACCCTCCTCCTCATGTCCATGCTCTCCATGAAAAGGAATACCATAGGTGTTGCTAATGTCTTGATAGGAAGCGCCTAGATAGCCCCACTCTCCGGTCTTTGAAATACCAAATCGATGGGTTTTTGTTTCGAAGTCTGAGTTCGCAAGTGTACCCATGTCCTCGTCGTGATCTTCGTGCCCTTCGTCATGGTCTTCATCGTGGTCGTCATGACCTTCCTCGTGGTCATCGTGAAGCACGGCGCCCGCGGGTATTTCATAGTCTTGTGCATCGAAACCACTGAAGCTGTAGTTGATGTTGAAACCGCCGATGTTGCGCTTCAGTCCCGCGTTGAAGCCCTCTCCTTCGTTGCCAGTCTGTTGTTCAGCGGATAAGTAGGTGACAGCTTCTTCGATATCAGTTTTTGCAATCGTATTGTCCACGATGTTGATGATGCCGCCGCTCGCGCCATTGCTGTGCAATAGTGCGGCCGCGCCACGAACAACTTCGATTTGCTCTACGTTGCTCAGGTCAAGGTCTACGGGGTGGTCTGGTCCAATGCCTGAGACGTCTCTCACAACCAGGTTATTTTGGAGGACTTTGACTCGATTACCGCCCATGCCACGAATAATGGGCTGCCCCACGGCGGGTCCAAAGTTATTTGACGAAACGCCGGGTGTTGTACTCAAGTGCTCGCCCAAGGACTGCGTTAAATTTTCTGTGATCTCATCGCCCGGAATGACGATAACAGAACTTTCATTTTGTCCCTGAACTTGGTGGGTAAATGCTGATGTGACAACGATCTCTTCGAGCGTCGACTCTTGTGAAAATGCGAGTGGTGCGGCGATAAGCGCAACCACAGGTAAGGCATAACGTGCCATAAATTAGCTCCTCAAGAGAGAATTAGTTAGCAAAAAGAATCAGAAAAAAGTGAATTCAGTTGCTGGGTGGAGCTCTTGAGGAATAGTGATTAAATGGTGTGGCAAGCCCCAAGCTGGGCGGGGTCTCGCGGACGACTGCTGTAACGCGAAGATAAAAGTGGGTATTGAGTGTTTTATTCGTCGCTAATACGACACTACAGCCATGACACTCGACGAGTTCGTGGCCCGCTTCGGGCAGCACCTCGTGTGTTGACGCGTGCGCAACCGAGCCCACCACCAAAGAGGCGGCGATTAAGGTCGATATCAGAAGCCGTAACGTCACGTCTGTTTTGAACACTTAAGTCTCACTTATCGCCAAGGATATGACGAAATGACCTCACCGGTATACCCTGTCGAGGTTTTTACTCGGAGCATCGCTGAGAAATCGTTGATTATAGGCGACTGGCGGTGCCGCGCTTGTGTAGGCTAAGGCTCTGAAATAAGTGGGATCAACATGCAGCGAATCGTAGTTGGAATCAGTGGAGCATCCGGTGTCGTGTACGGCGTCAGGGCTCTCGAGATGCTGAGAGCACTCGATATTGAAACGCATCTCGTGATGTCAAAATCGGCAGAGCTTACGATTCACTATGAACTAGATCAGTCGGCCAAGGAGGTGAAGGCCCTGGCATCCGAGGTCCACTCGGTTCGCGATGTTGGTGCGTCAATTGCTAGCGGGTCATTTAAAAGTCTGGGCATGTTAATCGCACCTTGTTCCATTAGGACACTCGGCGAAATCACTTCCGGCGTTACTTCATCACTTCTCACGCGTGCCGCTGACGTCGCCCTGAAAGAGCGCCGCCGGCTCGTGCTTATGGTGAGAGAAACGCCATTTCACCTCGGACATTTGAATAACATGGTAGCCGCGACCGAAATGGGCGCCGTTATAGCGCCGCCACTTCCTGCGTTTTATGCAAACCCCAAGAGCTTGGATGATATTGTGAATCACAGCGTGGGAAGAGCCTTGGATTTGTTCGGACTCGACGCACCGGATACGCACCGCTGGACCGAGAGTTAATGTCTGCCAGCACATCCTCGCGACACAGTCCCCTTATTTGGCTGGTCTTTCTGGTTATCGTCATCGACCTGGTCGGCTTTGGCCTAGTGATTCCCCTGCTACCCTTCATGGCTCCCAGCCTGGGCGGTGATTCAACGGATATTGCTTTTATTATGATCACCTATGCCTTGGGCGCGGCGTTGGTGTCGCCTGCCTGGGGGAGACTTTCTGATAAGTCTGGACGTCGCCAGGCACTTGTGTTGGCACTGCTGTGTAGCTGTTTCGCTTATGTTGTGACGGCCCTGGCCGAGACGCTTTGGCAGGTTTATCTCGGTCGTGCGCTATCGGGTCTAGCCGCAGGAAGCCTTCCCGTGGCCACGGCGTTGATGGCGGACTTGAGTCCGCCAGAGCGACGGGCCAAGGCAATGGGTTTGGTAGGTACGGCGTTTGGACTTGGGCTTATTGCAGGGCCTGTTCTTGGCGGCCTATTGACTGGAGATTCGGAAAGTTTTGCACTGCCCTTTTATACAGCGGCGGTGATGTCGCTGATGGCGGCCATCTGCGCCCAGACGATGTTACCCGCCAGTATGGTAAAACCCTCTTCATCGCGATCCGGGACAGAAGAGGGTGCGGTGCCTGTGTCAGTGCTGGGGCCGCGGCAAAACAAACTGCTGATAATGCAATACGTGACCCACACGTGCTCGGTTAGCTCTATTATCTATCTCTTTCCTCTGTGGGTGGCCGATGCATTCACATGGGGCCCACAGGACGTGGGCTATTTCTTTGGTGCTGTCGGTGTTGCAATGATTACCTTGCAAGGCGGACTGCTTGCGGCGCTGACTAAAGTATTCGGCCACATTAACGTGTTGCGCGTTGGCTCCGTGACCTTTGCGGTTTCATTGTTTGTCGTTGCTACTGCCGACACCACGGTTTGGATGCCCGCAATGATATTCCTTGCCTTTTCCGGTTCCACCGTCTGTCTGCCGCTCCTCAATGCGATTGCGTCTGAAATTGTGGAGCCTAGCCATCGTGGGCGAATGATGGGGATGACGGCTTCTGCCTCCTCCATGGGGCGGATCGTTGGGCCTTTGTTTGCTGCAGGGCTTCTAAACTCGCGAGATTTCAGCACCGCGTGGTTGGGCAGCGCACTGATGGTCCTGTTTTTGGTCTTCTGGTCATTTACGGGCGCGAGAAAATTCAATCGACTGGAGCTGAGCTAAGATGAAAGTTGTCGTTACTTTCCCAATTCCAGAGGTAGCACGGCAGACGATATCTGAGCATGCCGAGCTTCGGTGCTGGGACAGCGAAGATGCCATACCGAGTTCGACGCTGACCGACTGGGTCACTGATGCTGATGCTATTTTAACGACGCTGACATGTCCGATTGGCAGGGGGGTGCTCGAGCGAGCATCGCGACTGAAAATTATTTCCACTGTCTCAGTCGGTGTCGATCACATCGACGTCGATGCCGCAGCAGAGCGAGGTGTCATTATCGGACACACGCCGGGCGTGCTTACCGACAGCACGGCCGAACTTACTCTTGCATTAATGCTGGGTGTCGGACGACGAGTTGCGGAAGGTGATGCATTGATCCGTTCCGGTGCTTGGAGCGAGGGTTGGAAGCCGAATCTACTTCTGGGGAGTGATCTCAGTGCTGCAACAGTTGGCCTCATTGGGCTGGGTCCCATTGGGCAAGCGGTAGCCGCTCGACTGAAAGGCTTCGGTTGTCGAGTGATTGCCTCGAATCGAACAAGGCGACCGCTTCAGGGCGTCGAGTTGGTCGATCGCGACACACTGCTTTCAACCGCTGACATTGTCTCGCTGCACACCGCACTGACACCTGAAACGGCGGGCATACTTGGACGTAAAGAGCTGGCCTTGATGAAGGATGGGGCAATCCTTATCAATACCGCCCGAGGTGCGCTCGTTGACGAGACAGCGCTCATTAATGAGATTAAGTCGGGCCGCCTAAGGGCGGGCCTGGATGTTTATACCGAGGAGCCGTTGCCCCTGGATAGCGAACTGCGTGAGCTACCGGGCTGCGTGTTACTGCCACACGTTGGCAGTGCCACTGAGCGCACACGACGCGCTATGTTTGAGCTCGCTCTGGAGAATTTGTTTGCAGGGCTTCAGGGCCGCGACCTGCCCGCTCGACTCGGGACGATCTGAGCTACAAAGAGCTAGCAAAACAGCCTGTTTTAATGTGTCTAGGCGTGTGCCAGTTAGGCAGGCCCATCAGCAGCGCTGACGCCTTGCTCGGGGCTCGCGATGCTGTTTACTAGAAAAACAACAGCTTTATGATCATTGCCACAATCGCAACCGTGAGTACACGCCGAATCAGGTGTTCGCCGTGTGAGAGCGTTAATCGGGCGCCGACCATGCCTCCCGCAATGTTACCGATGGCGGCGATGGCACCCACCAACCACATGACTTCACTTGTCGCCGCAAAGACGAATACGGCCAGTAGCGTGTAGGTGAAGATGATGAAGACTTTGAGGATATTGGTATCCACTAGGCTAAGGCCCATCACTCTGTGCATGATAGGCAAGACGACAAAGCCCATGCCTATTTGAATGAAGCCACCCCAAAAGCCCGCGACTGCCATTAACACGTGGCCGAGGCGAAGGTTTTTAGGTGCGTTTTCAGCATCACTCTGTTTTTTACCCTGAGGGGCCTGCATCAATATCAAGACAGCCACCATGACGATGGCTAACAGGCCTTCGAACTGCTCATTGTTGAGTTTGGTGCTTAGCCAGGCACCGAGTAGCGCCGGCGGGATGGCTACTAAAGTTAGCGTAACGCAGAGCTTGGCGTGGGGTACGCCATGACGCAGGTAGGTGACAATGGCGGAGGCATTATGCGCAACGATGGTGATACGGTTGGTGCCATTGGCAACCGGTCCCGGCATGCCCAAAAACATCATGATAGGTACCGTTAGGATTGATCCACCACCCGCCATGACGTTAACCAGGCCAGCACCAAACCCTGCGACAATGAGGATGACGATTTCCCACCAGACCAACTCCATGACTAGCTGGGGGTCCTCATGGTGACGAACTCTTCTGCAGCCGTGGGGTGAATCCCGATTGTGCTGTCGAAGTGCGCCTTGGTGGCGCCTGCTTTCATGGCGACGGCCATACCTTGGCAAATCTCGCCCGCGTCAGGACCCACCATATGCAAGCCTATGACTCGATCTGTCGATTTATCGACAATCAGTTTCATCAAGGTACGCTCGTCTCGCCCACTTAATGTGTGTTTCATGGGTTTGAAGTCTGATTTGAATATCTGAAGCTCGAGTCCCAAGTCTCGCGCTGCTTCTTCGGTCAGCCCAACCGTGCCAATGTTCGGTTGACAGAACACGGCGGTAGGGATGAATTCGTAGTCCATGGCTTTTGGATTATTCCCAAACTGGGTGTGAGCAAAGGCCATCGCTTGGGCTATCGCCACTGGTGTGAGCTGAGGACCACCCGTCATATCACCCAAGGCAAACACACTGGGCTCCTCGGTTTGAAATAGCGCGTTTGCTTTAACGTATCCGCGGCTGTCCAACGTGACCTTGGTGTGCTCCAGGCCCAGGCCTTCAATATTGGGGTGGCGGCCAGTCGCGCACAGTACCGTATCAACGACCAACGTACTGCCATCGGTCAGAGTCGCCTCGTAGCCATCGTTGATTGGGATCAGCGATTCGATATTGGTATTGAAGCGAAGGTCTACGCCTGTCTTGCGAATCTCTTCAGCAGCAAAGGCTCGGATATCACCGTCGAATCCGCGCATAAACAGATCGCCTCGGTAGAGTTGTGTGACCTGTGATCCTAGCCCGTTAAAAATGCCCGCGAATTCAGTAGCGATATAGCCACCACCTATCACCAAAAGGCGCTCGGGGAATGAGTCCAAGTCAAACACTTCATTAGAGGTAATGGCGTGTTCATTGCCCTGAAAGTCGGGTTTCGTTGGCCACGAGCCGGTTGCTAATAGGATTTTCTCGGCATGGTACTGAGTCCCGTTGACCTCGACGGTATGCGCATCAATTAAGTGTGCCATGCCGTCCAGTGTCGTGGCCCCTGAGCCATCCAGCAGGCGCTCATAAATACTGTTTAGTCGACTTATTTCAAGGGACTTGTTATCTCTAAGTGTCGCCCAGTCAAATGCAGTTTCACCGACATGCCAACCAAAACCGGCGGCATCTTTGAAGGCCTTCCCGAATTCGCTGCCATACACATAAAGCTTTTTCGGAACACAGCCGACATTGACGCAGGTGCCGCCCAAATAAAGCCCTTCCGCTACGATGACTTTTGCACCCAGGCTGGCGGCAACTCGCGAGGCTCTGACACCGCCTGAGCCGGCACCAATGACAAATAAATCGCAACTGGTATCCTTATGGCTTTCCGGCATGCTGGGCGCTCCTCGTTAGGTTTTAGCGTAGAGAGTGACTCGGCTTCTCGATGACTCTTATGCAGATCCGCCAAATGATTATTGTACCGCGATACGCAGATCGATCTCTTGATCGGCTGTTAAAAATGACCTTTTTCTTCGGTTTATTTCTTACTGCTCTGTTGATGTCACCGAGCACAAATGCGCTCACCAATGCGCGCATTGTGCTGCACGATGGCTCCTCCATCGTCGCCGATATTGTGGATTACCGAGGCGATCAGATTACGCTATCCACAAGCTTTAGCCGCGATTTGAAAATTGATACGGCGTTAATCAAGGATATTCAGGCGTCTGCAGACGATCGGGAGATTTCAACACTGTTGCTGAAAGATGGCCGTCGCGTAGAAACGGCACCGATGATGGTCACCTCTGGCATCCTGGCTCTGTCGGACGGTGAAATAATTAAACTGGTCGACGTGGACAAACTCAATCCTGAGCCCTGGGAGATGGGGCAGGGTTATGCCTGGGAGGGTCTTGCATCGGCTGCATTTACCTTTGCCCGAGGTAATACGGACTCCGATCAACTCGATGTTGCGGTCAACACGCAGTTTGACAGTACCCGCGATCGAATCACAGTGCGGGCTCGTGTGGAGCAGGATACCTCTGTTGTCTCCGTTCAGACGGAAGGTAATGGAGGCACCAACGAAATAGTTCGTTCGCGTGAGCCCTCTGCCGACAATTGGCAGGTGGTGACCAAGTACGACTATTACCTCGAGGATTGGACGAATCACTATCTGGGTATCAACGCGTCTGTGGAGGCGGATAAATTTGCCGATATTCGCATGCGGAGTTATCTCGGTCCTTACTACGGGCGCAAATTATTCGATGGGGCTTGGGGCAAGCTCGACGGAGAACTTGGATTTGTCTGGGTCGATACCGATTTTTTCAATGCGCAAGACACCGAGTACTTGGGTGCCAACTGGAACGTCACGGGAGAGAGCGAAATTCTCGGCGGGGATTCGAAGGTTTACCTGACCCATGTCGGCATTTTGAATGTCAGCGATGACAACAGTGTCATCCTCGACACCACCATCGGCTTCGGCTTTCCGTTCTTTTTTGGTCTCGAGGCGGCCGCGGAGTTTACCGTTGATTATGACGGCGCGGCTGCGGCGGGGAAAAAAGCCATCGATCAGTCGTATAACTTGAGAGTTGGCTATAGTTGGTAGTCGTATAGCCCGCAGGCAGCTGTTTTGAGCACAGACCCGTCACCAATATCTTTCCTGCCACTGGGTGGCTGCGGCGAGATCGGTATGAATTTGAACCTCTTTTCATCACAGGGCCGGTGGCTAATGGTGGACTGTGGCATCACATTCGAACAAGCCAATGAGGACCACCGTGGCAGGCCGTCTATTCAGATGCCGGACCCAAGCTTTATATCAAGCCAACGTGATCAGTTAGACGGCTTGGTGGTGACGCATGCGCACGAGGATCACTTCGGTGCCATTCCCTATTTATGGCAAGAGCTTCGGTGTCCCGTCTATGCGACGCCCTTCGCTGCAGCCGTTCTCAGAAAGAAAGCAGCCTGGAGAGGCGCGCCTCCGCCCGAGCCATTGATTGAGGTTTTACCGGGTGAAACTCACACCATTGGTTCATTCGACGTTACCTGGCTGCCAATCACCCATTCGACTCCCGAGACCTGCGCGCTGTTGCTGGAGTCTCAGGGCACGCGCATCCTGCACACGGCTGACTGGAAAATAGACGCACGACCCGTGATTGGAACGCCTTGGTCACCGGACACCTGGACAGCGCTTGCGGCAAAAGGAATTGACGCTGTCATTTGTGATTCAACGAACGCAACCACACCAGGGAGATCCCCGACAGAAGGTGAGGTGGGAGATGCGTTGGTAAAACTTGTTACTTCATTAAAGGGCCGCGTTGTGGTCGCCTGCTTCGCCAGCAACGTGGCCCGTGTTCAAAGCATATTCCGCGCGGCTCATGTCTCGGAGCGTCGTGTCGGTCTGCTTGGGCGATCGCTCGATATCATGGTGCGGTCAGCTAAGCACTCTGGTGTATTCGAGCCACAGGTGCCAATCATCGATGCGGAGCACCTAGGTTATTTACCAGAGAATGAGGTGCTTGCTGTCGCGACGGGTACTCAAGGTGAGGTCGGCGCAGCGCTCCATAGGCTGATGATGGATACACATCCACACCTCTCGCTGGGCGAGGGCGATACCGTAATTTTCTCATCTAAAACGATTCCCGGTAACGAGGAGTCTGTTCACCGCCTGATCGAAGGTCTGAAGGATCGAGGTGTGAGCGTGACCCATGCGGATGATGTTGTGACAACGCTTCATGCGTCGGGTCACCCCTGTCAGGACGAGCTAAGGGAGCTTTATGAAACCTTGAAGCCTCGACTAAGCATTCCCGTCCACGGCGAAAAGCGTCACCTGCAAGCGAATGCTGATATCGCTAGAAGCAGTGGCGTCCCATTGACCTTCACAGGTAACAACGGGGACCTGTTCTATTTGTCACCGTCGCCAGGCGTCCGCCGTAAGTGGGCGCCGGTTGGGAGGTTGCAGGTCGATGAGCGGGCGAGGAAGCTGGAGCGTATCGCTACCTAAAGGACGCTACTTCTACCGGGCTTATCCAGCCCCCTGGCTGACGCGAATGACCTTGCCGCCGGCTTCATCGATGACCGCTACAGAGCCATCACTTAGGGCTCTTACATCACGTACACGCGCTTCAAGCTCGGGGAACGGCTCGGTCAAAACGGGTTTATCACCGGATACGTCAACCGCGACCACCTTTTTAGCTTTGAGTCCGCCGACGAGCAGCTTTCCGGTAAGGCTTGGAATGGCTGTGCTGGTGTACAGGGCGAGACCCGATGTCGCAATACTGGGCACCCAATAGGTCACCGGTTGCTCCATGCCAGGGGCTTCGGTGAAAGGAGAGATAATGGCGCCCGAGTAGTCCACACCGTAAGTAATCGCCGGCCAACCATAATTCTTACCTGCTTCTATTCGATTGAGTTCGTCCCCGCCCTTCGGTCCGTGCTCGGTCATCCAGACCGATTGTGTCGCGGCATCTACGATTAATCCCTGTGGGTTTCGATGACCATAGCTGTAGACATAGGGCGCGTCCGCAAACGGATTATCAGCGGGTGCCTCACCGTTTTCGGTCATACGTAGCAACTTGCCGAGTTGGCTGCCGGTTTTCTGCGCGTCTTCACGCAGGGTGTAACCCTCGCCGACCGAGAGCAGCATGGTGCCATCAGCCAAAAAGGCCATTCGACCACCAAAGTGACCTCCTCCACGCTTGGTTGGGGTTACCTCGAAGATGACGGTGACGTCAGTAAGGGCGCTTCCCTCCAGAACTCCCCGTGCGACGGTCGTTCGATTACTGTCTTCTGAACCTGCGGCGTAGGCGAGAAACACCGTGTTGTTATCGGCAAAGTTGGGGTGAAGTACCACATCGAAGAGACCCCCCTGACGTTTGGCAAAGACCTGCGGTACCCCGGTTACGTCAGTCATTTCACCCGAGGGCGCTACGTGTTTGATACCTCCAGGCCGCTCTGTAACCAAAAAACCACCATCGGGTAGCTCTGCAACCGACCACGGTGTGTCTAGCCCCTCGGCAATCGTTTCCATCTGAAGTGCCGCAAATGAAAGCGTGCTCGCGCTGCACAGCGCGATGGTGAACAGGGCTTTAAGAGAAGCATGTGTCAACATGAGGTGTCTTCCTGAACTGGATTGTTGCTCGACTATAGCGCAAGATTCGCGCGTCTGTGGAGTGAAGAATTGGATGTTGATATGAGGTCGATGATAAGTCTGCTCGTGGCAGTTTTAGTTGGTTACAGCTTGAGCATAGGGATCAATTCGACGATCAGCGCGGCGACCTTGGTAGGTTTTGGTATCGAGGTTAGCCTATCAGATCGGCTGGACATGATCGCCAAAGAGTGGGTGGGTCTGGGCACCATCTATCTACCCTTGTATCTCGTATTGCATGCCGTGTGCTTCTGGCTTCTGGGCCGCCTACTTCGCGGTGCCGTGCTGACTACTGTGGTGGCTCGTGCGAGTTACGCGGGTATTGGCGCAATGTCCCTGATGGCACTCTATTTGACCTTCGATGCTGTCATGGGGTCGGGTGGCGTGGTGGTCGCCTCGACCCGCACGACGGCGGGTCTGCTCGCTCACGGTGCCACGGGTGCTGTCTCCGGTTTTTTGTTCCAATGGTTGAGCACTGCCCCGGGTCAGACCCATTAATTGGCAAAGCTGCCACTTACAAAAACTCGCTGAGCCGCGTTAGGCGCAACTGAGCAGCAATTTCCCAGCGTGAGCTCCCGACGACATGTAAGTCTGTGCGGCAAGCGCATCCTTCAAGTCGAATATCTTGTCCATGAGTGGGCGCATGTGACCGTTCTCGACGAGCGGAATGAGTTGCTCATCAACTTCGCGGAAGCATCGAGCCTTCTCTTCATGCGTCAGCCGACGCAAGGTGCTTCCTGTCAGTGTCGCACGCTTCATTAGTAGCTGAGTGAGATCGATCGTGGCCTGACCACCACGCATGAGACCAATGCATGCAATTCGCCCGTCAACGGCTAAACACTCAAGATTGAATTGTTCAAAGTCACCGCCAACCATATCGAGGACCACATCAACATGGCCTAAAACATCATGTTGGGCGCACTGCTCTGTCAGCGGCGCCTCGTTGTAGTTGAGTGCTATATCAGTGCCGATATCGGAGAGTAGCTGGCACTTGTCTGACGATCCGGCCGTGGCAATGACACGGCAGTTCATCGACTTACCGAGCTGTACTGCAATGTTGCCGATACCGCTTGTGCCACCGTGCACGAGCAAGGTCTCACCGGGTTTCAGTCCCGCACGAACAACGACGTTGTACCAGACCGTGAGAAATGCCTCGGGAAGGCAGGCTGCAACTTTCATGTCAATCGCCGCGGGTACGCGCAAGGTGCACTCTGCTTTGGCCTTGGCCTGTGTCGCATAGCCGCCGCCGTGAACCAGTGCGCAGACCCGCTCACCTGTGACGAAGCCGCTGTTCTCGCCTGCCATGCGGATCGTTCCCGACACCTCGAGCCCCATGACAGGGCTTGCATCTTCAGGCGGTGGATAAAATCCCATGCGCTGCAGCACGTCCGCTCTGTTGATACCGGCATAAGCCACATCGATGATAACTTCGTCGGCAGAACAGCTTAGGTCTTCGGCCTCTCTCAGCTCGAGGGTTTCAGGGTCTTCTATGTGAATATAGTGGTATGACATAGTGGCGCTTAATCGATCCTCGAGTTACTGTTAAAAACAAAATACAACAATGTGGCGAGCATAGCGTTTTATCGCGTGTTTCAGCAAAGTCAGGGGCAAGTCATGGCTAAACCAATGTTTCTTCGTAAGCTCAAAAACCGCATCTTTTTTGCAATGGCACAGGTCATTGCGGGGAAGCCGAAAGGCAACTACATGGCGTTCGTGGGTAAAGCTAGTTGTGCCCGCCTTTGCGATCGCATTGTTGAGCTGGGTCATACCTCGGTTCTGGTTGTGACCGATAGAGCGCTACGAGATCTTGGTCTTGCAGATGAAGCCGTTGCTGGTCTCAATCGCGAGGGCGTTACGCTGAGCTGGTATGACAAAGTAGACCCAGATCCCACCTATGGACACGTGGAAGAAGGCGCGCGGATCTTAAAAGAATCCGGCGCCACGGCCATCCTTGCCGTTGGTGGCGGCTCCTCAATTGATTGCGCAAAGGTAATCGCCTTTCGGAAGTACAACGACGGTGACATGACCAAGTGGGCGGGCATGGGAAATGGCCCTGATGAAGCGGCACCACTGTTTGTCATCCCTACGACTTCCGGCACGGGTAGTGAAGCGACAATGGGCGCTGTTATCACGAATCAGGCGTCGCATAAAAAAGAGATTATTGGTGGTGAGGCTATTCATCCAAAGGCAGTCGCTTTAGACGCCTGTCTCATGGTGGGTTTACCCAAGCCCATTACGGCCGCTACGGGAATTGATGCACTAACACACGGCATTGAGGCCTATATCTCCACCTGGGAGCGTGGGAATCGAACTGAAATGGGCCGCATATCGGTTCAGGGCGTTTTTCGGTGGCTCAGGTTAGCCTGTGAAGAGCCGGGTAATATGGATGCACGTGAGGGTATGGCACTTGCGGCTTACAATGCAGGGGTTGCCATTAACCAGGTAAACGTCGGTAACGTGCATGCCATTGCCCATCAGCTAGGCGCCAACTTCGGCATCCCCCACGGGCATGCGAATGCGCTGGTTCTCCCCCATGTGCTGACACTGTACGGAGATACGGCGGTTGACCGTTTGGCAGAGCTGGCTGTTGCTACGGGCATTTCAGACTCGGGTCATCCCGAGACTAGAGCCCGAGCGTTCATTGCAGAAGTTGAAAAACTGATCGCCGATGTGGGCATTGCACCGACGGATCCGCGTATCAAGCGCGATAAGTTTGATGTCATTGCCGAGGCGGCCATGGATGAGGGTGACGGCTACTTCTGTCCTAGACAGCTTGAGAAGTCGGAGATTCTAAATCTTCTTGAGGCGATTTCAGAATAAGCGGTGTTGCCAGCCACTGGCTTGCAATCCGCACGGCTTCTTGAAAATGTGCTGAGTTGCCTTCAGAGCAAACGAATCCATGACTGGCCTGTGGTAGATGCTTGTAGGTTATTTTGCAGCCAGAGCGGTGAAGCCGCACCGCAAAGCGAGCACCATCATCACGAATGGGGTCACGCTCAGCGGTAATAATGAGCGTTCTTGGAAAGTGGTTGAGTGTTGTTCTGCGTCCAGGAAACATTCTCTCTAGCGCAGGATCGGCAGGCGCCATTCCATCGAGATAGGTATCACAGAACCAGCGCATATTTCGTGCGGGGACGAGTCCGGTCTTCGCATGCTCGGTGTAGGACGGTAAATCACTGATGTAGTGCTGAGTTGCGGGGTAAATCGCCAGGCAACCAGCAATACCGTAGCGCTCCCGCAGCGCAAGGGTTGACGCTATGGCGAGGTTTCCGCCAGCGCTGTCTCCAGCAAGAATAAACAGGCCGTTGTTAGGCGCCAGGTTGTCCAGATTGTCCAGTATCCAGTGTGTTGCCTCTAGGCAGTCGTCATGCGCGGCTGGAAACGTATGCTCGGGTGCAAGCCGGTAATCGATAGAAATTAGGCTACAGCCACTATTTAAACTGAGTGCACGGCAGAAGCGATCGTGCGTTTCCATGTCACCGACGACAAAGCCACCGCCATGGGCATAGATCACCATCGGCTTATCCGCATTGCCGTGGTACATGCGCAAACCAAGCTGACGGCTATCCAGCTCTACGTACAGATTGCTTACCGACACCGGATCCTGCGGAATGTCTTCCCACATTTTTCGATGGCGGCGCAGGTAGAGGTAACGTGCCGCTCGCGCAATTAACTGGTTAAGCAGCGACGTCATCTGCGTGAATGAATTCCGAGTTGGGGTTGGCGGTATACGTGTAGAGACCGTCGGCATTAACGTCGCGGCTTACGTTGCCACGCTGAACTAGGTAGTTCAGGTGCGCAATCGTTTCACCGGTTGCCAAATGCACCTCATGTTCTTTTAACTCTCGATTGAACAGATGCACAAAGCACTCCGGTACGGTCTTGGCTTCAGTCAAATTGTTATACAGTCTGGCGAGCGATTGTCGGTGACTGTCTATTATCTGGTTGAGCCTTGTTCTTGCCCCTTTGAATGGCGACTGGTGCGCGGGCAGAACAAGCAAGTCCTCGGGCAAAATATCCAGCAAGCGTGTATTTGAAGACAACCAGTATTCAAGCGGATTGCCATCCGGCTCCGTTGGAAATACTGATACGTTGGGTGTAATTCGGGGCAGAATTTGATCACCGGCAATGATGAGCTTTAGGCCTGGGCAATAAAGACAGGCGTGCTCAGGTGAGTGGCCTTGGCCTATAACTACCTGCCAGTAATGATCACCGATGTTGATCGTCTCGAGGTCCACGATTCGGCGATAGCTGTGAGGTAGTGGCTCTGACATCTTCCCAAAGGTGCCAAAACGCTGTTGATAGCTCGCCATCATCTCATCGCTGAACCCGGCACGCTTATAAAACTGTAGTGCTGTGCTTGGCACTTCATCAGAGGTATAGCTTAGTAGAAGACTGCCGTTGAGATATTCACTTCGTGTCATCCACACTTCGCAATCAAAGCGCTCGCAGAGCCATCCGGCCAAACCAATATGATCGGGGTGCAAGTGCGTGCAAATGACACGAACAATCGGCTTTCCTTGCATAAACCCTGTGAAGAGCGACTCCCATTGCGCTTTTGCGCTGTCGAGCTTCATGCAGGTGTCCACAACTGTCCATCCGTCCGCTTCCTCGAGCAGCCAAATATTGATGTGGTCGAGCCCGCCAGGCATTTCGAATCGCACCCACCAGACGCCCGGCGCGACCTCGAGGGGCTCACCATATCCCATGGGGCTCTTGCGTCCCCAGGGATAAACAAGGCCTCTGTATTCTTCGTTCACCATAGTTTTTTCGAATTTCCTTGAATAAGAGCGCTCTTACCCGATCGGGGTAAGGCGTTGTCGAGCGAGCTTGTGGACAATATAACCATCAACTGGAGATGATACCGTGAATGCGACCTTAGAGACGACTCAGCTACGACAACTTGATCAACAGCATCATTTGCACCCGTTCACTGATTTTCGTGACTACGCGGCAAATGGCGGTCGCATCGTCAGCCGCGCGGAACACATTTACATATACGACTCCGACGGCAATAAAATTCAAGATGCGATGTCTGGCCTGTGGTGCTGCAGTCTCGGCTACAGCCAGGATGGTATTAAAAAAGCCGTCGCTGATCAGCTAATGGAGCTTCCTTTCTACAACAATTTCTTCAAGTGCTCTAACCAGCCGGCAGTGGAGCTGGCGACACGTCTTTGTGAAATGACCCCAGCTAACTTCAACAAGGTGTTCTTCACGAACTCGGGGTCTGAAGCAAACGACACGCAGATTAAATTTGTTCACCGGTATTACGAACTGTTGGGCAAGCCCAGTAAACGGCTGATCATTAGCCGCAAGAATGCCTATCATGGCAGTACGATCGCAGCAGCATCGCTTGGCGGCATGAGCGCCATGCACGAGCAAACGCAAGGTTTGGACTATATCCGTCACATTGAACAGCCCTACTGGTATGAATTGGGCGGCGACATCAGCCCTGATGAGTTCGGATTATGGGCAGCGAACGAGTTGGCGAAGAAAATTGATGAGCTTGGTGAGGACAATGTAGCCGCCTTTATTGCCGAGCCGATTCAGGGTGCCGGTGGTGTGATTGTTCCGCCCGACACGTATTGGCCTGCTGTTCAAAAGATTCTCGACGAACGCGATATTTTGTTCATTTCCGACGAGGTGATTTGTGGTTTTGGGCGGACGGGCAATTTGTTCGGGTTCCAAACCTATGACACGAAGCCCGATCTCATCACCTTTGCGAAAGCCGTCACAAATGGCTACATGCCACTCGGCGGAAGTTTGGTCAGTGACAAGGTCGCGGATGTTTTGCTGGGTCACGGTGGTGAGTTTGCGCACGGTTTGACGTATTCAGGTCATCCAGCCTCGTGTGCTGCGGGCCTAGCAACCATGGACGTGCTCGAGAATACGCCGATTTTAGAATCGTCTTCTAACGAGTTGGCACCTTACTTCTCGCAGGCACTTGAATCGCTTGTGGATCATCCGGTTGTTGGTCAGGTGAGATCAAAAGGTTTGGTAGCGGCTGTCGAGCTCGTCAAGGACAAAGGCTCTCGAGAACGCTTGGCACCGGAGTCTGCGGGTGCGGTATACACCCGCGACAGAGCGATTGAAAACGGACTTATGGTGAGACAAACGGGGGATGCCATGATTATGTCGCCACCCTTCGTGACGTCGACTGAAGAAGTCGATGCATTGCTGTCCAAGTTGACATCGGCACTGGATAAGACGGCAACGTTTTACAACGTAAAATAGGGGACCCTGCAATCTCCGAGAGCGGTAACGCCGTATTAGCTGCATGACGTTGATAGACAAAACCTGGTTTAACGCCGTGTGGTTTCAGACCACGTGGTTTAGCTGTGTCCTCGGCAGAGAGGATTGGATGGTGCTGACGGCGGCCCTCATTGCCTTCCATTATGCTGCGGTAGCCGACATTCGCTCCGAACTTAATCGAGTGCTGCCATGTGCGGCTCTCGGTATGGGTGTTGATTTCACACTGGCCATGACCGGTGTATTTGATTTTGGCACTTCGCTCTTTCCTCTCTGGATGGTGTGTCTCTGGTTCGTTTTTCCAACGGTACTCCCGAGAGCCATGGCGTTTTTGGGTGAGGGTACCTGGCGCCCCATTATCCTGGGTGCGATAGCACCCGCCAACTACCTAGCCGGGGCTAAATTTGGTGCGGTCACATTGCCACTTGGTGACGTCACCACCATGTTGATTCTCGTGCCATTGTGGATGGTGATGCTGCCACTCATGGTGAAGTTCAGTCAGCGGGACCTATCAGTAGCTTAATGTCTATAGCTCGAGTATTACTGGTCTGGTTTCTCTGGGGCATTCCGCTCTTAGGTTTGAGTCAGACTGAAGATCCTAAGTCAGCACCTTATGCTTCCGAGGTGATGACCCTCGAGCAAGCACGGCCGCTGGCGCTCGTGGGCAGCTCGCAGCTCAGAGTCGCATTTCTTAAAATATTCAACTCCGAGTTATTCACCAAATCCGGCGAGTGGAATGACCCTCGGCAACCGTTCCGTTTCGAGCTGACCTATCAACGCAATATTTCTGGCAGTTTTCTCGCGAAGCAGACCGCAAAAGAGTGGGATCATCTCGGTTTTGTTGATTCTCGAAGAGCTCAGTGGGAGGCGGAGATACTGGCCATGTGGCCAGACGTTAAGAAGGGCGACAAAATTGCTTTCGACGTCGACGATTTAGGCGTCAGCCGTTTCTACTACAACGGTACATGGGTCGGGAGCCTCGAAGATCCAGATTTTGCGCCCGCGTTTATCGCGATTTGGCTGTCCCCAAAAACATCTCGGCCAGCGCACCGAGAAGGTTTGCTGGCCGAGCAGTAGGCGACTACTGGAAGATAAAATCAGTCCCAGTTGATGCCCGTTCTGATGCCGAAGGTTCGTGGGCGCATGGGGCCGAAGAAGTGCGATGGCAAAATCCCGCCGTTCGCGTTGTAGCCGTCCCATGTGAACTCATCAAGCAGGTTTTCAGCGTAGGCCTGGATGTACCAGTTGTCGTCTGATTCGTAGCCAATACGCAGATTGGTGATTGCGTAGGCATCGATCATGCCTTCTGGATTTCCTTCCCAGCTGCCGCCGCGCTCACTTTCGTAAGACATCTCGATACTGCTCTTAATCATGCCGTTCTGCATGGGGAAGTCGATGTCGAGCTTACCTGCTGCAGTAACCTCAGGCGCCCAGAAAACGCGGCTACCTTCACAACCCAAGCCATCGCCCTCTGCGGCACCATCCGCTCCACAGATCTCTGAAAGACCGGTCGCTTCGGTATCGAGATAGCCAACCGAGAGATACAGAGTTGTGTTCTCGCTTAGGGCGACAGTGGTTGAAGCCTCAACACCGAAGCCATCCGTTTGACCGACATTCAATACGCGGCCCGAGAAGGCATCGGTAACGCCGTCGTCTTCAAAATCGACGTCGACGTAGCTGATGACCTGAGCATCTTTGTAGTCGTACATGAAAGCAACGACATCAAAGTTACCGGCACCGTCGAGGTAGCTCGTTTTGAACCCTAACTCGTAGGAATCCATCTGCTCAGGTCTGAAGGAGCCTGGCAAATAGCCATCACCTTGAGTAATACCTGTTTCATACGCCGGGGGATTGCCTTGAGAATCCTCAATCCAGAAGCTACCAAAACCGCCTGACTTGAAGCCCTGAGTGTAGTTGGCAAATACCATGGCATCATCATTCGGCGTCCACGTCAGAGCGACCTTTGCTGTGGTATCACTCCAAGACTTTGAGTCTTCAATGTACTCGGCAGTGGCAAAGCCATAGGTGAAGTAGGGGCCAAGATAACTTTCGGGCTCTGGCACTAAGATGCCGAAGTCCTTGTCATCGCTGGTGTATCGCACGCCCACTTCGACATTGAGCGTTTCGGTTAGGTCACGATCCATGCTGAGGTAGGCCGCCCAACCGCTGTATTTACCCTTGAGCATGCCAGTCTCAACCAGATTGCCGTCCGCGCTTGGGTAAAAGTCAGTGTAGTAGTCGGAGCACCCGCTGTAGAACTCATAGCCGTAGTATTCGGCGTAGTAGTTCAAGTAGTACTGACACATCAGGTCTTCTGAGCCAATCGCCGCAAACTCGGCGTCCAAATCTTCATCGTAATAAGAGACACCCGCGTACCACCCAAGAGGGCCCTCATCATTACCCGTCAGACGCAACTCCTGTTGGAAGTACTGGCCCGACTGACGGAACTGGAAGTTGTTGACGTTAAGCGGTGTGCCGTCGTAATCCTCGGAGTAGTAGTAATCGTGGTCCTTGTAGCCTGTATTGGAGGTTAAGGTCGCAAAGCCCAGATCGTAGTCTACGAATACGCCGATCGTTAATAACTGCCCGTCATCACCTTCGCCTGCTTCTAGGTCTGAGTCGATCTGCTCGCTGTTGCCATCGAGCGTGGTGTCATCGACGATATAACCGTCGAATGCATCCCAGATATCGCCACTGTCAATGGCTCGGTACATGGAGCCCGATTGCTCACGATCTTCATAGTCGACAACGGTATCGATGGATAGCCGGTCGCTTTCAAAGGCGGTAGACCAACGCACAGCCATTTTGCTGTGCTCTATTTCGCGCCGGTTGGTAGCTACGTTTTTCGCAAATCCACGCTCGCTTGAGGAATAGCCCGCAAGGCGCATGGCGAAGCTATCGTTGACCGGAATATTCGTGGCGCCCTCGAACACAAAGTGGCCCCGCTGACCGAAATCAAGGTCCATGTAGGCATCGTCGCCGCCGATCTCAGCCTTGCGCGTGTGCACGCTGAAAGCGCCACCAATTGAGTTTCGACCAAACAAGAAGCCCTGCGGACCGCGCAACACCTCGGCGCGCTCAACATCGAACAAGCTCGTTACCGCGGAACCATTCCGTCCTTCATACAAATCATTTTTAAAGAATGCCGACGATGGGTCACCGCCAACACCGAAGTCCTGTGTCCGAACGCCTCGAATACTTACGGCGTCGATATAAGAGTCCTGGGAGTTTCCGCTAACGCCGGGGGTGTAGGAGATCAAATCCTTGACGTCATTAAGGTTTGTATCTTCTATGAAGTCTCCGGACAGTGCTGTAATTGCAAGAGGGACGTCCATAACACCCTGCTCGCGCTTTGTAGCCGTGACAACAACTTCTTCAAGGGTTTGTGCGCTAGCAGGCCCCGTGCCAACTAAAGCCGCCGAGACAGCAAGGGGCAAAATGAGTCGTGCGTTGGGTCTAGCCCCAAATACCTTTGCCATAGTGGTTTCCTCATGTGTTCAAGAGCAGAGCCATTGGGTGGACTGTTCTCGTTGTTTTATGGAGGCATTACGCCTCGAATACCATCTTGACGAGTATACGCATGACCTAGTCCAAGGGAACCCCTAGGCGCGTCAGCTCCCCCATCATGGGTAGCAGTTCAGTCTCGTACCGCCGCCAGCGCCCGATCGATCGCGTGTGCGCTGGCTCCCGGACTTGCACTGAGCTGGCGGTCGCGACACCAGATGAGCTCTCATGAAAATTCAAACACGCATCTTCCCAATCAAGTTTGAGCGCGTTTATGAGCTTCCTGGCATTTGGCTCTAAATCTCGAGCAGTATCTTCGTAACTGATGTCGACAATGCGGCCCGGGAACTCCTGCCGGAAATGCGCCATTAAATCCCTATAACGGGCGTGATGACGCGCCATTTCACTCTGGTCATAGGAGTGGAGATAGGCATCTGCAAATAACTGCTTGAAGCTAGCAAAGCAGGCGTCCATCGGGCCTCGAACGAGATGGACGATCTTAGCTTTCGGCAGCGCGGCCAAAATAAGAGGGATGTTCAGATAGTTGACGGGTAATTTATCGACGAAGAACGGACTTTTATCTCTGAGCTTTGCGGTGGACCGGAGGTACATGTTTCCAATCTCCGCGGGGTTAACAGTTGCCGCCGCGATAAAAAGCTCCTTTGAAAAACGCTTCGGGTCGGCATGACGCGATGCGCGTCGAACCGCCAGACCAAACTGCTGTAGCTCCCCTGCCGAATACACCTGTGAGTGGCTGGTGATAACGCGCTCAATGAGTGTTGTTCCTGTCCGCGGTTGGCCCAACACGAAAATGGGTGCGGGGTCTTCAGCGCCAGCCGGGCAGTTAGCCAGCCACTGAGCTGTGTAGGTCTCTTTAATGGCTTCAAACATGGCAGTTTCATCGGCCTCATTAAACTCGACGGTTTCCCGACGTGCCCGTGCGCCTTGAGTGAATGCCGAGAAGGCCTCAGGCCAATTGCCTAAATCCTCGTTTTCTTTTCCGATGGCGTAATGCAAAAAGCCTTGTGAGCGTTTCGATTGCCGGCCAGATTCAATCAGGCCCTGCATCGTTTTGATGTGGGTATCGTCTTTCGCCTTTGCCGAGTTGGCTAGCCCCCAGTGACATTGTGCACTGTTGGGCTCCAGATCGATGGCACGTTTAAAGAGCGCGACTGCGTCATCAATTTTTCCAAGGAAAACCCGAACATTTCCGAGATTCATAAGCGCGGAAGGGTTTTGCGGCGACATTTCATGCGCGCGTTCAAAAAAAAGCTCGGCCGCTTCGTATTCACCGAGAGAGTTGAGCACAGTACCTGTGAGTTCTATCACCATGGGATCGTTCGGTTGAACTCTGCGAACTTCGCGCAGCGCAGACTCTGCGGCAGCAATTCTGCCTTCACCCACATTGAGTTTGGCAAGGTGAGCCCAGGCAGCCGCGTGGTCTCGATCGAGCTTAACAACCGATTTGAATGCTTCGTGCGCAACCTGGCGCTGCTTGCCTTCCAGCGCAACCAGGCCCACTAAGAAATGCGCGGGTACATGCGTCTGATCGATGGCCAGAGCCTGCTTGCAAGCTTCGCCTGCGGTAGCCAGATCGCCGCGATTAAGCGCTGCAAAACCATCTGCCAACGATAGCCCACTCACCGTCACTGACCTCCTTGGTAGGCAATCAGCGGATCGGTGTCAGGGTCGCCTGACCAGTGAGACAGCGCTTCCATAAATAGGAAGAAGAGCTCAGCTTGCGAACTGATATCTAATTTGGCGTACGCGTGCTTTCGATGCAGTTTCACCGTTTCAATAGAGATGCCGAGCTTTTCAGCAATCAATCGGGTGTTGTGACCGAGCAACACCAGCTCTACCACCTGTCGCTCACGGCGCGTAAGGACACTGGCACCAAATGCTGCTAGTGACCGATGCATGCGCTCGCGAAGGGTTGTTTTCATCTGTGCTTCTAGCACCTCGGAGAAGTGTCGGCGACACAAGGAGGCGGTTAGGTCGTAAATACTGGCGAGCAGTTTCGCCTGCCCAACGCGGAATCGGGCACCCTCAGACGTGAGGCCAATAGATATGTTGATGAAGTTGTCATTGGCAAGGCGGATAAGCAGCCCGCATTCGTCTTCATAGCCGCAGTGTTTGTACCAGTTCTTGTAATACTCTGAGCTTCGGAAACTCGCGGGTGCAAGGTCGGCTAGGCGGAATACGCCAAAGTCGCCATCGTAGGCGGCGGCTCGGTAGAACGGGTCTAGTAAAAAGGGGCCAGTGAGGTAGGTTGCGAGCGAACTTTCTTGTTTGCCGGCCAAGGGGCGGGCAAAGCTTATGGTGGGCAGCTCTTCGTGGCCGTAGACTATGACGGTGGCGTCGTCGGCGTTGGCTAAGCCGCATAAGACGTCCGCGATTGTGGGTACAAAATTGTCAGTGCCTAGTTGTTCGATGGCTCTGGCAAAATCGGATGTGATAGCTGTGAGTTTGGACATGGTAGGTAAAATTTATTAAATGAATGTCGCGTTCTTTTGCGCACCTTAGTTTCTACCCGCACAATAGCACCGACAGGCGCCATGGATAAAATGAAACAGTACGCGCACTGATGTATTACCTTGAGGTCTTCTCATGCATTTTGAGCTAAGCGAAGAGCAAAGAGCTTATGTTGCCAGCGCCAGAGAGTTTGCGCAGGCAGAGTTTCGTCCCAATGCGGCGCAATGGGATGAGTCATCAATTTTTCCCAAGCCCGCGTTAAAGGCAGCAGGCGACCTTGGTTTTATGGGGATGTATACCCCAGTCGATGCCGGAGGGCTGGGGATGCCGCGCCTCGATGCGAGTCTGATTGTTGAGGAGCTTGCGAGAGGTTGCACAACAACAGCGGCGTTTTTGACCATACACAACATGGCGACAGCCATGATTGGCAAATATTGTCAGCAATCGGTTATCGACAACTGGTGTCCATCGCTTGTAGCTGGGGAGACGCTAGCGTCCTATTGCCTGACGGAACCGGGCGCTGGTTCGGATGCGGCCTCTCTGCGCACCACAGCAACGAGAGACGGCGATAGCTACCGACTTAACGGTAGCAAGGTATTCATCTCCGGCGCTGGCGACACAGACGTCCTGGTCGTTATGGCTCGCACCGGAGACAGCGGAGCGAGGGGCATTACCGCGTTTCTCGTGCCGGCCGATCTAGAGGGAATCACGTATGGCAAGAAAGAGAGCAAGATGGGCTGGAATGCTCAGCCCACTCGGCAAATCAGCTTTGATAATGTCTGTGTCCCAGCAACGAATCGATTAGGTGAAGAGGGTCAGGGTTTCTCCATAGCTATGGAAGGACTCGATGGTGGTCGTATTAACATCGCGACCTGCTCCGTGGGTACGGCGCAGCAAGCGATTATCGATGCTGCCGCTTACGTCAAAGACCGAGAACAGTTTAACTCGGCCATTTCCGAGTTTCAGCACACGCAGTTCCAGATGGCCGACATGCTCACAGAGCTCGTCGCCTCGCGACAAATGATCCGATTGGCAGCCAGTAAGCTGGATAACGGAGACCCTAATGCATCGACGTATTGCGCGATGGCAAAACGCTTTGCCACCGATGCGGGTTTTAAGGTCTGCAACGATGCACTTCAATTGTTTGGTGGCTATGGCTACATCCGTGAATACCCGATGGAGCGCTATGTTCGCGATACCCGAGTGCATCAGATTCTTGAGGGCACTAATGAGATTATGCGGGTCATTATTTCACGACAAGCGCTGATGGACGGCGCGCTGGAGGTTATCCAATGAGTATGAGTCCAAGTGACAAGGTCCTGGTGTCAATCAGCGATGGGATTGCCGTTGTCACCATTAATAACCCTGCGGCCAATACCTGGGACCTCGAGAGCCTTCCGGCGCTGGAGGCTGTTGTTAATGACCTCAATGGCAGGTCCGATGTGCGTGCTTTGGTGATCACCGGTCAAGGTGAGAAATTCTTCTCGGCTGGTGCGGATTTGAATCAATTTGCCAGTGGCGATCCCGTTGCTGCGGGCGCCATGGGTGAAGCCTTTGGTGCCGCGTTTGAGACGCTTGCCGATTACCGGGGGGTCTCGATCGCTGCAATTAATGGTTACGCCATGGGGGGTGGTCTGGAGGTGGCGCTGGCCTGTGATATCCGTATTGCGGAGTCGCATGCAGCCCTTGCTCTGCCAGAGGCCCGAGTCGGGCTACTTCCTTGCGCAGGCGGAACCCAGCGACTCGCACAGCTGGTCGGTGAAGGCTGGGCCAAGCGAATGATTCTTTGCGGTGAGCGAGTGTCCGCTGATAAAGCCATGACGCTCGGTCTGGTGGAGGAGGTTGTTGAGCCGGGCTCTTCACTGGCAACAGCCATCGATTTGGCCAAACGCGCCTCAGATCAAAGTCCAACATCGATTGCCGCCTGTAAAAGGCTTATTCATTCCGCGCGAGACCTTGCGATTGGCGCCGGATTGGTAGCGGAGCGTGACGAGTTTGTCGCGCTATTTTCAACGGAAGATCAAAGAGAGGGTGTCAACGCCTTTTTAGAAAAGCGTGCGCCAGAGTGGAAGAACCGATGAGCGAAGAAGTTGTAGTGGTTTCAACCTTGGGTGAAGGCGATCGGCGAGTGGGCCGACTGACCTTGAACGTGCCCCGTATTCTCAATTCACTCGATGCCGAGATGATTGAAATCATGCTGGGTAAGCTGCTTGAGTGGGCTGACGACGATTCTATCGCCGCCGTTTATATCGACGGTGAAGGTGAGAAAGCGTTCTGCGCGGGCGGTGACGTACATGAGCTGCGGCGGTCTTCTATTGAAAACCCAGGTGGTCCCTGTACTTACGCGGAGAACTTTTTTGCGCGCGAGTACCAGATGAATTATGTACTGTTCACCTACCCTAAGCCGGTTATCTGCTGGGGGCACGGTGTCGTCATGGGTGGTGGCATGGGTGTTATGGCGGGCTGCAGCCACCGTGTGGTGAGCGAACGAACTCGCATTGGCATGCCCGAGATTACCATCGCCTTATTCCCTGATGTGGGCGGCAGCTACTTCTTGAATCGGACCCCCGGGATGATCGGGCGGTTTCTGTCGTTGACCTCCGCACACATCAATGCCGCGGATGCGCTGTTTGCCAACCTCGGTGATGTTTTCCTCGCGCATGAACAGCGACACGACGTCATGACCGCTCTCGCAAGTGCGCAATGGACGATGAACCCGGAGGCCAATACAGCGATTGTTGACGCTATTTTGGGAATGACACCAACCGCCGAACTACCTGCAGGCGTGGTTGAGCCCCTAATGCCGGAGATTGATGCGCTGATGGTGGGCGATGATTTGGTAGCGATATCCGACCGGCTGTTGGCTTACGAGGGTGACAATGCGTGGCTGCAAAAAGCACGAGACGGGTTTGCTCACGGCTCGAAGCTCGCCGCTGCGTGGATTTTCCGACAGCTAAATAATTCTGTCGATTACTCGTTGAAGGAAGTCTTCGATACCGAGTTGCGTTTGGGAGCAAACATCATGCGGCATCCCGAGTTTGCTGAGGGTGTCAGGGCGCTGTTGGTCGATAAGGACCGTCAGCCAAAGTGGCAATTTGACGCTGTTCAAGACGTGCCTGACGACTTGCTTGAGTCGTTTTTCAAAGAAGCCGATGGTTCACCAAGCATGCACTATCCCTGGTAGTAACGACTCACTAACTTAAATATCGGAAGGAAATTCAATGCCAACGGTCGCGTTTATTGGTCTTGGGAATATGGGCGGACCCATGGCAAAGAATCTGCTCAATAATGGGTGGGGTGTAACCGCATTTGATTTATCAGAGTCGGCGTTGAGTGACGTGGTAGCCGCTGGTGCGGTGGCGGCTCCCTCCGCTCACGACGCTACTTCGGGTGCCGATGTGGTCGTCTCCATGTTGCCGGCAGGCAAGCACGTCAAGTCGGTCATGCTGGGTGATACAGGCGTTTTTTCTCAGTTGCCCAAGGGAACCCTTGTACTCGATGCTAGCACGATTGACGTAGCCACTGCCCGCGAGCTTCATGTGGCCGCGCGCGACAGCGGGATTGATTTCATGGATACACCCGTTTCCGGTGGCGTCGCGGCAGCACAGGCTGGAACGCTGGCATTTATGTGTGGTGGTACAGCCGAGGCATTCCTCCGTGCGAAAGACGTGCTTAAGGCGATGGGAAACGAGGAAAAGATTTTTCACGCTGGACCTGACGGTGCGGGACAGGTGGCCAAGGCGGCCAATAATATGCTGTTGGCTATCCACATGATCGGCACCTGCGAGGCCCTGGCTATCGGTGCCGCCAATGGCTTGGACCCCTCGGTTCAGTCAGCGATTATGAAGGCGAGTTCGGGCAATAACTGGTCGCTTCAGGTGTACAACCCTTGGCCCGGCGTTATGGAAGGTGCGCCAGCGGGTAACGACTACAAGCCTGGTTTTATGGTGGACTTGATGGCAAAGGATTTGGGTCTGGCCATTGAGCTGGCTGAGCAGTCGTCCGTTGACGCTGACTTCGGGCGTCGTGCAAGTGAGGTGTATCAATCGCTGCAGGCTGCCGGTCTCGGTCGAGATGATTTTTCGATTGTGATGCAGTCCTTGGTTAAATCAGACGGCGCGTAGGTTTACTCGATGCTTAAATGACGGAGTCACCGCTGGCGAGTAGCGGCGCTGCATCTAGGTCTTCTGCGTCCATCATTGCTGCCACGCGTTCGAGCGAGGCGACAATGAGATGTTGCTCCCAAGATTCCAAGCGTGAAAATCGATCAACGAATCTGTCTTGAAGGGGCTTGGGTGCCGAGCTTTTTAGGCTCTGACCTTCCTCAGTCAAGGTGACAATGACCCTACGCCTATCCACGGACGATCGCACCCGGTTGACGATATTATTGCGCTCCAATCGGTTGAGTATGGTCGTTACTGTCGCAAGACTTAAACTGACCGCTTTGGCAATATCAGAGACAGTCGGGTCTTTTAGATCACCGACCGCTTGGATGATGACCAGCTGAGGTGTCGTCAACCCGGTTTTTTTTCCGAGCTTTCGCGAGTGTAAATCAGTGGCTCGGATAATTCTTCGCAGTGCCACCAGCACGTGATCAGGTAAGTCGCCTTTCTGCATCGTCCGGGTCATCCTCAAGGGGAGGCAAGTGTAATACTTTGAGCCCAAAGTATTCAATTGAAATCGCTTGGAGCCTGTCATCTTTTCCTTCTTTATGGCGTAATGCCGCCATGGAATTTAATCAGCCTTTCCTTCAGCTACCGTGGCGCTTTGACAGTCAGTTGCTCGCCAGTGAAGTGGCAGCGTTGCCGGAGGACTTTTGGCTTGACCACCCGTCAGGTTTGCCCGGCAATTCTGCTGTGCCACTGGTGTCAGTGAACGGCGAAATGAACCACGCATTTGACGGCGCGATGGAGGCAACGCAAGCGCTTCGTGCAAGCCCTTATCTTCACCAGACGGTTGCATCATTTGGTGAGGTCGTGGCGAGGTCACGGCTGATGCGCCTTGCCCCGGGCGCACAAGTGGCGGAGCACGTGGACTTTAATTATCACTGGGTGAGCCGTGTCCGCATTCACGTGCCGATCGTGACGGACCCGTCCGTTATTTTTTATTGCGGAGATGAATCGGTGCACATGTCCGTGGGTCAAAGCTGGTTATTTGACTCCTGGCGCCGGCACCGGGTAGTCAACAGCAGTACACTGTCACGGGTGCATTTGGTCATAGACCTCGCGGGGTCATCTCGATTTTGGCGTAGCGTGCGATCTGCACATCAGTCGCCCCCTATAGAAATCAATTACGACGCGTCCCTGATACCCCGACTTCGCACAGAGCAGTTTCCCGTGGCCCCGGTAATGGCGCCCGGGGAAATGTTAGCGATCGTCGAGCAAGTCCTAGAGGACTGTGAAGCTAATGAGACGAATGATCCTGCAATGATGCTGAGATACAGGCACCTTCTGCTCGACTTGGTCCATGATTGGCGGGAGATTTGGAGCTTGCATGGCCTAAACGATGCAGCGTTTCCGCATTACCGAGCAGTCCTCGAGCGAACGGCCTCTCAGCTGGAACCAGATCCGCGTGTATTGGTGACTTCGTCGAATCAGGTTGGGATAAACCCGATCATCAATCAACGCATTCTTGCGGCAGCCTTGCGCCCGCGGCGGGTCGCTGAATTCAGCTCCGGTCGTACCCTAGTAAGTTGAAGTCATCGCTGTAGAACGTCTCTACTTCGCGCAGAAAATCGATGTCACGGTAGATTTCAGGCTTTTTGTTTGACGTTACGTTTCTGTGGTTCAGCTGAGCGAAAGGCGCGCCTAGCTCGCGGCATATGAGATTGAGATCATTGTCTAGTTGTTCGTACCGCCCGATAAAGGAAAGCGCAAGTTCACCGTTATCGTTCGTGAGGAGCTCGGATTGGGGTCGAACTAAAACGCGTTGACGAAAGCGCTCAAAGCCGAAGGCACGTTTGGCCCACCCGACAGGGTCTTCGCTGTAGCTTGGGTCCGTCCGAGCGAGGAAAGCACAGACTGACATGAAGCGATCGATGGGATGGCGAACAATGGCAAAGCTAAAGCAGCTCGCCACTCGGTCCTGGCCAACTGCGTCTATGAGTTGCTGGTAAGAAACATGGCCATGCCCGATAGCAGCGATCTCTGGAACGGGTGACAGCATTTGCCCCGTTAGCATTTGTTGCTCCCAGTCCTCGCGACCAAGCAGAGGGCGTAACACCTCTCTGACCGCGTGGGTGCCGGTTTTCGGTACGGCAAAAAAGATAAATTTTTTGCTGGAGGAGAAGATCATCTAGGTGGATCTATACCGTATGCGTCTAGTAGGTCCGGACCCAGGGCCTGTTTCAGCGGGTCGAGGTGCTCTTCAAAATTACGCCACTGGTCAACCCCTGATGTATTGATGGGCTGGCGAACCTGCGCCGCGCTTGGTGTTCGCACGGTGCGTTTGGTCTTGTGGAATTCCACGCAGGAAGCCTCAAATTCGAGCCCACAGAAGTCCAGAATACGCCGTACCTGAGTCTCGAGGTCGTCGATGACGTCCTCATGCTGAACTCGTAAGACAAAGCCGGGTAATACCTCATCCCAATGGTTCATGAGATCGACGTACTGTTTGTAGTAGTTGCCAATCTCCTCTAACCCGTAAGAGAACTCCTGTCCCTCACCAAACAATTGCTTGTACCCGCTGAAGCAGCAGGCCATCGGATGTCGGCGAGCGTCGATGACTTTTGCGTTGGGAAGGATCAATTTAATAAGACCCACGTGGAAAAAGTTGTTGGGCATCTTGTCGATGAAGTGGGGCGCGGACCCCCGATATGCGCGGGTGTCTTCAATAAATTGCTTTCCGAACTGCTCAAATCGCTCGGCGGGTAGCTCACCTAAAATGCGCGGGTAACGCGGACTTGGGTCGCTTGCTTTATCACGACCCCGCAAACGCTTTGCAAGGTCCAGGATGTCATGTAGCTCCATCGTGCCATCAACCTTCGAGTGCGACGCCAGTATTTGCTCGAGTAGGGTTGAACCTGCACGAGGCAGTCCCACAATGAAGATCGGATCGGGCGCGTCGTGACCGACGTCCCGCAGGCGATCAAATAACGAGGCTGTGCAGACGTCCAACTGGGTGGAGACACGAATATCCAGTTGCTGCCGGCTGTGATTAGACGTTGCTAGCTTGAGCGCGTTGCCTTGCTGATAGTTGTCAAAGGCTACAGCGAAATTGTGGCTGTCCTCGTGAGCTTTCCCGAGAGCAAAGTGCATTTGAATTCGGTCAAGTTCTGGCGTCGCGTCAAGACTCAAACGTTCGGTCATGGCAGTGACTTCATCGTCAGTAAATCGATAGGACTTGGTGTTCGCCAGGCTCCAAAAGGCATCCCCAAAGCTCGGGTTCAACTCATAAGCTTGCTTGAAAAGGTCGATTGCGAGATGAGACTCGCCTGTGGCGTTGTAGATGTGTGCTAGAGATACCCTCAATGCTGGATCATTGGGCATTCCTCTGATCATCTTCTGATACACCCGAATGGCCTCGTCATTCTCACCCACACCAAAACAAACCGAAGCGTAGAGCGCTTGGACCTGTTGGGGTGGTTGATCAAAACGTTGATACAACGACTTTGCTCGCGCGTGCGCCTTATGAAAGCGTTGGCGTCGAAGCAGGACGTGAGTCAGCTGGATTTCGGCATCGTGGTGGCCAGGCTCGAGCTCCATTACGGTTTCGAGAAGGAATTCGGCGTCGTCAAAAACACCCGTTCGCGTTGCGATCTCGGCCATCAACCGCATACCCTCAACGTGCGTTTTATTCTGCTGCAGAAAATAACGGCAGAGACGCTCCGCATCAGCAAGTCGATTGGCGGCAAGGTAGCTGATTACGGTCCGAAGTTCACCGGGAAGCGCTGCAAGAAACTCGACTTGCTTGCTCGCCTGTTCTGTTCGAGCGTCGTTTACCCGTCGGTAGTGCGCGGCTATAAATTTCCAGCTATCGATCAGTGACCCGTCACGCTCCACGGCCACCTCGAATGCGGCCACAGCCTGTTGCTCGCGCTTTAGGGCAAGCTCGCACAAGCCGATTTCCTGAAAGCCCCTCCCGAAGTCAGGCTTTTCTGTGGTTAGTGCCGTTAGGACTTCTATGGCCTGATCATGATTACCCTCGGCACGCTCTAGTACCGCTAGGGTGTAGCGGGCTTCAAAGTTATCGGGCTCAGCCGTGAGTGCTTCACTCAGTAGGGCTCGAGACTCGTCATAAGCTCGCTTGCCCATTGCTACTCGGGCTTGTTGAATCGATTCTGCAATCACTGAATACACTTTCTTCTTGGTAGAAACAAAAAAGGGCGGACATTGTCCGCCCTTTGTAGGGTACTAACTTAGGCTCTAAATCAGAAGCGGTATGAGAGTCTCAAACCAAGCGTTCTGGGTCGGTTGACCGTAGCTTCAGGCGTAAACTTACCCGCCGTCTGCACAATCGCACCTTCTTCACTTGTGAGGTTACGAACGTAGACCTCAGCGAGCCAGTTGTCCTTCTCAAGACCTGCACTCAGGTTGATCATGGTTGCAGACTCGTTAACGAAACGAGAGTTTGAGGGAAGGTTGCCAGTGCGGTCATTAACCGTACCAAACGTGCCACCTTCGTTCTGCAGTCCAAGGCCTGATGAAGCGCCATACGCGAGAACACCTGTGTCATCCATGAACGCCGCACTACCTACGATACCGGCAACTGACTCACCGCGGTGGGTCAACGCTGCAGTTACGTAACCATTTGCACCCATGCTAGGCACTTCGTAGTCGTAACGGACTCGGATGTTACCTGAGAAGCGAGGTGCGAGAGGCAACTCCGATCCAACCGGTACCGCAACACCCTGCAACTGAGGGTTCAGGCGAGTGATTTCCGTATCGAGGAAGCTGGCAGCACCTGAGATCAACAGGTTGTTGCCGGCAGCCCACTGGAAATCAACATCGATACCGTTTGACTCCGCATCACCCACGTTCTCCATAAAGACCAGGAAGGCCACGTTAGATGGGTCAAAACGAGAAACCTGCAGATCCGTGATCTCGGTCATGTAGAAGCTGGCATTTAATCGCAGTGTGCGATCAAGGAACTCGCCCTTCATACCAAACTCGATGTTCTCGAGCGTATCGGTAACCGCAACCGCTGGCACCACATAGCCTTCATACACGCCGCTCTGGTTTGCCGCTAGCTGACCCGCGTTACGGTTCTGCGTTGCAGGTCGGTAGCCCTCTGAGTAGATACCGTAAACCATCACGTCGTCAGACAGGTTGTAGTTGAGTGACAGGCGGACAATGGTGTCTTCTTCTTCCGTTGATCCGTCGCTGGAGATATCACTGATATCGAGGTTGCCATTTTGGATCGCCGCTAATGTGGCTGCGTTGCTACCACCACCACGGAACATGTCACGAGCACCATTAGGGCTAGTCGCGTTCAGGATGATGTTGTCGTCGCCAGATGCAGCGTAGGCACCCAGTGTCAGAAGACGCGCAGTCACATCGTTACTGAAGGCATTACTGTTACAGCGTCCATCAGGTGTGACCTCGGCGTTACCAAAGCCGGCCCCTGCCGGTGTATCACGATCGGTGAATGGCGCGCCATAGCGACAACCAAACGAGAAGTTTGATGCACCTTGCAGCTGCGACTTCAGATCATAGCGACGTGCACTCAATGCCACAGTTAAGTCATCGGTCAAGTCGAATGCCACTTCGCCGAAGAACGCGGTTTCTTCTTCACTACGACCAAAGTCGTTGTAGAACGTCGTCAGCGGACTACGTGGACCCGTGGTGTTCGTTCCTGCCGTGTCAGGAATGGTAGTGTTACCGACCTGGAAGGGGTCACCCGAACCGAAGTAGTTCACAATGTGCTCACTGAACGCATCATTCGTCGACATGTACTGGAACTCACCAATGTGAGTGGTGTCGACATCGCTCATGTACACACCGGCCATCCAGCGCAGGCGACTGTCTGGATCGCTGCTGACACGGATTTCGTGCGTCGTTCGCTCGTTGGTTGACTCGTCAGCGTACTGTTTAGTGGGGTCAAAACACGTATTGCGTGCGTTGGCCTTGTCACCCGAGTAGATGTTGCCACTACAGAGGTAGTACGTGATGTAACCACCACCGTTGTTGTAGTGGGTGTAGTCAATGAGGGCATCGACTTCACGATCGATATAGCCACCGGTATAGACAACATCCAGATTGGCCAGTCGGCCTTCGAGTGTCCAGGTAGTGATGTCAAACTCATCGAGGTTGTGCTCGGGCACAAACTTCTGTGCCTTCTCGTCACCCAGACTTGGGTCGATCAGGAATGAGCCTTCAACGTCAATTTCCTGCGACATGTGAGTGATTAAACCGCTCCACTCGTCGTTGAAATCATAGCTCGCGGCGACACGGAAGCCGTTGTACTTGGCTTCGTTCCAGTCATCCTCAGCAAGATCTGCGTTTGAGGCCGATTGGATCGTCGTCAGCGGGAAGTCACCGAAGAAAGGCCCGTAACCAGCCGAGTTGTTTCGGTCGATAACCTCAGCGCTTGGCGTGAAGGCTCCAGACACGTTGTCGATCCAGCCACCCTGATTGTCGCTGTAGCCGACAAAGCGAACCGCGGCGCGATCGCTCAATGGGATATTGATCATCGCCTCAACGTTGTTGCTGCCTGCACCGCCTGAGGTTGAGCTCATACCAAAATCAATACTGGCTTCGAACTCGTCTCGGTTAGGCTTGTTCGTGATGAGACGCATGTTGCCCGACTGTGAGCTTGCTCCAAAGAGCGTGCCCTGAGGGCCAGAAAGCACCTCAATACGCTCAAGGTCGGCTGCGTAAACGTCCAAGTTACGAGCGCCAAAGGAAACTGGCATTTCATCAAAATACAGCGCAACACCGGGTGCTGAGCCCTGTGCTGGTGCCACAGTAATCGAGGACTGCTCCGACGCTGAACCTCGAATGTAAATTTCTTTTTGACCTGGGCCGATACCGGCGCTCACTACGTTGGGTAGAAATTCGACGTAGTCGTCAAAAGTCATGATGTTCTGCGATCGCATCGCATCGCCCGTCAAGGCGTTGACCGAGATAGGAACATCTTGAAGGTTTTCAGCACGCTTTGTCGCAGTGACTACGACCTCCTCAAGCTGAGGGTTTTGCGCGAGTGCTGTAGACGCTAAAGCCGGCGCAATAGCAGCGGCTACGGCGAGCGACAAAGGCCGCTTGCCAAACTGTTTGGTAAGAAACATAGGGATCTTCCGTTATTAGAGTGGTTGGATGATTCTAGCTCAAAGTATTTCAATGGTATAGCCCGCCCCGGAATTTACGTAACTAATTGTTTTTTATGAGAAAAATTATAATTTTCGTGAATAATTAATACTCGAAGTACTTTTTGCTCATTTAATTCTTGCGGAAGGTGTTTAAGCGCAAGTTACTGTTACACTTTGCCGACACACTAATAAGTATCCAGTTCATGTTGAATTTGTCCGATCGCGGTTTTGTCGTAGACAAAGCAGTTTTCACCCCCTCTATTGTTTTTTTGCTCAGTACCGTGGGTATTGTTCTCGCGTTTCCTGATGCGAGCGGCTCGGCTTTTGGTGCCCTACAGGCAACTATCGTGGAGAACGCTAGTTGGTTCTACGGAATTGTGATGGCCATCTTGCTTGTGGCGTCTGTTGTGCTGGCGTTTTCTCGCGTAGGTAACATCCGGTTGGGCCCTGACAACTCTTCGCCTGACTACAGCTTGTTCTCGTGGCTATCTATGCTTTTTGCTGCCGGTGTTGGGATTGGGTTGATGTTCTATGGCGTGTCGGAGCCTGTCGTGCACTACCTTAGACCTCCTGTTGGTGAGGGCGCTGCAATCGGTGGAGAGAATCAGGCAGTCAACCTGACCATGCTCCACTGGGGATTCAATGCCTGGTCTGTCTACGGACTCATGGCGTTGGTGCTCGCTTATTTTTCGTTTCGGCGTGGCTTGCCATTAACGCTGCGCTCGGCGTTTTACCCTATTTTAGGCGACCGAATTTATGGTCCGTGGGGCGCGGCAATCGATGTCTTCGCCATCGTATGCACAACCTTCGGGATTTCAACTAGCCTGGGACTAGGCGTCGAGCAGCTGAGCACGGGTCTCAATTACCTGTTTGGTGTGCCGGAGTCCGGCGGTCTCAAGCTCGCTATCACCATCGCGATCATGGCGATGGCAGCGGTATCCGTAGCGCTGGGTCTAGACTCGGGCATTAAACGTCTTTCAGAGATCAACTCCTTTCTTGCGATAGCGCTGCTGTGCTTCGTCCTGCTGATTGGACCCACGGCGCTTATTTTGGGTGGCACGCTGGAGAACTTCGGTTTCTATGTGGCCAACCTGATAACTACGTCGACCAACCTTTTCACCTACTCAGACACTGAGTGGCTGGGTGGCTGGACGATTTTCTATTGGGGCTGGTGGATTAGTTGGGCGCCTTTTGTCGGAATCTTCATCGCACGCATTTCGCGTGGTCGCACGATTCGAGAGTTTTTGATTGGTGTCATGTTGGCGCCGACCTTGTTCGTGGTGCTTTGGATGAACGTTTTTGGTGGCAGCGCCATCGAATTAATTCATTCGGGGGAAGTAGCATTTGGCGACGCCGTTGCTAATGATCAGCCGTTGGGTTTGTTCCTGTTCCTCGACTACTTGCCCGGTACGTTTTACCTTTCGCTTTTAAGTCTGGTGATGATAGTTATCTTCTTTGTCACCTCGGCTGACAGTGGCGCGTTGGTGCTCAACATGATTGCATCGGGCGGTGTCGATGA
>Ga0255783_10000046_pt1 | contig 112803 bp, 98 predicted proteins | sample 011ome_22_FD_179981 | JGI IMG/M metagenome (GOLD analysis project Ga0255783, IMG submission 179981) | Coastal salt marsh microbial communities from the Groves Creek Marsh, Skidaway Island, Georgia - 011507BT metaG (version 2) | ecosystem: Environmental > Aquatic > Marine > Intertidal zone >... | reverse complement strand
CGTTGGAGGGACCGCGCGTTCCTTTGGCACCGTGTTTAAGCAAGGTTAAAAGGTACCCGTAATGGCGACAAGCGAGCGCATTTTTTCCTGGTCAGGTGTCGATAAATTAGGCCGTACGGCAAAAGGCGAAATTCGAGCCACAACCCCCGCAATCGCTAAGGCGCAACTGCGTCGCCAAGGTATCAACGTAAAACGTGTTAAGAAAAAAACAGCGCCTTTGTTTACTGTCGGTGAGCGCATTGGCACCAAGGATGTGGCGACGTTTACCCGACAATTAGCGACCATGACGAAAGCGGGCGTTCCGATGGTGCAAGCCATTGATATTGTCCTTGACGGTACCGACAATGCCGCTATGAAAACCCTGATTGAGGAGATTCGTAACGAGGTCGCAGGTGGCACCCCCGTTGCAGCATCGCTTGCAAAACACCCTAAACACTTTGACGAACTTTACTGCAGTCTCGTCGCCGCCGGTGAAGAGTCTGGCACCCTAGAGACGATGCTCGACCGCATTGCGGTGTACAAAGAGAAATCTGAAGCACTGAAAGCGACGATTAAAAAAGCGCTTACCTATCCAGTGGCGACGATAGTTGTCGCCATTGTCGTCACCGGCATTCTTCTCATTAACGTTGTGCCCCAATTTGCCAGTACGTTTGAAAGCTTTGGGTCAGAGCTTCCAGCTTTCACCCAATTTGTGGTCAATCTCTCTGAAGCTGTGCAGGAATGGTGGCTTATCATCGCCGGTGCAATGGTTGCTGCCGTGTTTGGCTTTAATCGGCTTCGTACAACCAACAAAAAATTTGCTGACAGAGTAGACGCGGCGCTACTTAAAGCGCCGATATTTGGTGCCGTTGTCCGCGATGGGGTCATCGCACGCTATGCGCGAACGTTGTCAACTACCTTCGGCGCGGGAGTGCCTCTCGTCGAAGCACTGGATGCCACTGCTGTGGCAGCGGGTAATGCCGTCTACACCCGCGCCATATCCCAGATAAAGTTCGATGTAAGCGCCGGTCTTCCTCTGCAGCAAGCGACGCGAGCAACGGGCCTATTCCCTATCTTTCTGCTGCAGATGACAACCATCGGAGAGGAGTCGGGCACGCTTGACGAAATGTTAGGTAAAGTTGCCGATCAATATGAAGCTCAGGTTGATAACGCCGTAGAGTCTCTGAGCTCACTTATCGAGCCAATGATCATGTCCGTCCTTGGCGTTTTGGTGGGTGGCCTGATGATCGCCATGTATCTGCCGATTTTCATGCTCGGCTCAGTAATGTAGCCATCACATGGACCCACTCGAAGAACTCATTCGCGCCCAGCCCGGGCTCTCTATCGCACTCGGCGTACTTGGGCTTTTAGTGGGAAGCTTCCTTAACGTCGTCATTCATCGCCTGCCCAAAATCATGGAACAACAATGGGAGCGTGAATGCGCGGAGTTTCGCGGAGAGGAGATCCCTAAATACAAGCCCTACTCGCTCGCCTTCCCAGGATCGCATTGCCCAAGCTGTGACGAAGAGATAACCGCTCTTCAGAACATCCCGGTACTTAGCTACCTCTTTTTGCGGGGTCGCTGTGCGAATTGCAAAGTTGCCATCCCCATTCGCTACCCGCTGATCGAACTCCTAACCGGCGTAGTATGGGTGCTTTGCGGACTGTCTTTCGGTGTTAGCAACGCACTCGCCGCGTCCATGTTGCTCACCGCGGTACTCATCTCTTTGACTGCGATTGATCTTGATCATCAACTCCTGCCGGACAGTCTTACGCTGCCGCTCTTATGGATTGGTCTACTTATTAATATCGACGGCACGTTTGTAGGGCTCGAAAGCGCTGTGCTTGGCGCGGTGTTTGGCTATCTTAGCCTCTGGTCAGTGTACTGGCTTTTCAAAATCATCACTGGGAAGGAAGGCATGGGCTACGGAGACTTTAAGCTCCTTGCTGCGCTCGGAGCTTGGTTTGGCCTAGCCGCAATACCTACCATAATTTTACTGTCGTCGCTGGTAGGCGCGGTACTTGGGATATTACTCATCGTCACAGGCCGGCAAAACCGCGAGACACCTATGCCCTTCGGACCCTTTCTTGCAGGTGCGGGGCTCATCCATCTTTTTTACCCTAACGCTGTGATGGGCTGGATTGCAGGAATAATTTAATATGCGCGCGGAGCGATATGTCGTGGGTATCACCGGCGGTATTGGTAGCGGTAAGTCTGCGGTAACCGACTATTTAGAAACCAAAGGCATAACGGTGGTCGATGCCGACAGAGTTTCGCGACTTGTCGTTGAGCCAGGCACGGCGGGGCTTGCGGCCATTACAGAACATTTCGGTCAAGAAATTCTCCTCCCAAGCGGCGAACTCAACCGAGCCGCGCTTCGAAAGTTGGTGTTTGATAACCAAGATGAACGCAAGGTGCTCGAGGGCATTACCCACCCTCGGATCCGCGATGAAATCGCTCGGCAATTGAGCGAGGCAGTGTCCCCTTATGTTGTTCTGGCCTCTCCACTGTTGCTCGAATCAGGTCAAAACAGTTTTGCGGACTACGTCGTTGTGGTCGATGTTCCTGAGTCGGTCCAACTGAGTCGCACAATGGCGCGCGATGACAACAGCGAGCAGCTCGTAAAGTCAATCATGGCAGCGCAGCTCGACCGCGAAACGCGCTTATCCCGAGCAGATACGTCTATCAAGAACGATGGGACGCTTGAGGAGCTCTATGCTCGCGTAGACGACCTACACCAAGAATTACTGGTTCGAGCTGCTAGCTTAGGCAGTAACTGAGGGGCTATCTGAGCTTTTTGCCTGTTAAGACGCCGCCATATCGCCGCATTTGGACTTCTAGTTGTAATACGTCGCAGAGCTGAAGCCTTGCTCCCGGCAAACGCCCTACACCTTGGCTGCGCCAACGACCTACTTTGACACGCCGACAAACTGGCTTTCCTTAGACCGTGACTTCTTCATTACAGCCTCCTGCGCTCATCCTCACAGAAAAATCGAATCAGCGATGTCTTAGATTAGGGGAGGTAAAGAAGACTGCCGCGTTTCAGAATAAAAGAGATTAGGCCGCCAAACGTCACGACATAGACTTGGGCTTGTCGCCAAGGCACTCAGGCGTCAGCAAGTACTGACTTAACTCGCCGCACAATCTCGATATTGGCCTCTGGGACTGTGTAATTATCGAGCGCGGTCTCCGAAGCCCAAGCAATCGGTTGGCCTTCGGCACCGTGCGGCTCGCCGGTCCACGACACCACACGATGAACATCGAGAAGCACCTGCTTTTCCCCGTAGTCGTGCGCCACTGTCATCAGAGGTGACGTTTCACCGATCGATACGCCGAGTTCTTCGGCTAACTCGCGCGCCAAAGCGGTCTCGACAGTCTCGTCTAACTCAACCTTACCTCCGGGAAATTCCCAATAGCCCTCGAGGTGGGTTCCCTTCTTACGTCGCGCAAGCAGCACATAATTAGCGTCGTCAATCAGCACACCAACCGCCACGTGAATGACATCGGTCATTAAGTGCGGTACTCAGCGTTGATTTTGACGTAGTCGTAAGAAAGGTCTGTGGTCCACAAGGTCGCTGATTGATCGCCACGACCAAGATCGATACGGATGAGCAAATCTTCGGGCGCCATCGCCGCCACGCCCGCTTCTTCGGTGTAGCTCTCGGCACGTGCGCCCTTCTCAGCAATCAGTACACCGTTTAACGAAAGCGATACAGTGTCAACATTGAGGTCTGCCACACCTGCCCTACCCACAGCGGCGAGTATACGTCCCCAGTTGGGATCAGATGCAAACAAGGCGGTCTTTACTAGCGGTGAATGCGCCACAGTGCGCGCGACTTGGTCAGCTTCCGCTTCGCTTTTTGCGCTCGAGACAGTGATCTCGACAAACTTCGTCGCTCCCTCACCGTCACGCACGATGTCCTGCGCAAGCTCCGTAGCCAGCTCGGTCAGCGCTACTTGAAAGGCAAGCGCTGCTGTTCGATCTGTAGGTGAAATTGAGACATCCGACTGCCCCGTGGCTGTGAGCGTCACTGCATCATTAGTACTGGTATCGCCGTCTACCGTGATTCGGTTGAAACTGACAGTAACGGCGGTACGCAACATACCATCGAGCATGTCACGAGGTATGGCAGCATCGGTCGCTAAAAATCCGAGCATCGTTGCCATGTTCGGCTGAATCATCCCCGAGCCCTTACTCATACCAACGAGCTGACAAGACCTTCCATCTTCTAAACTGACAACTTTACTGCGAAGTTTAGAGACCGTGTCTGTCGTCATGATCGCTCTCGCTGCCCGTTCCCAGTTCTCAGCGCTAAGATCACTGATCGCGGCAGGCAGTGCAGACTCGACCTTGTCTGTCGGAAGCACTTCGCCAATAACACCTGTTGAAAAGGGTAGGGCCTGGTTTGGGTTAGTTTGCGTAGCTTTTGCGAGCGCCTTGCAGGTTTGCTCGCAGGCCGCCATCCCCGGCTCACCCGTTCCCGCGTTCGCATTACCCGAATTAATCAAAATATAGCGCGCATCGACCGCAGCGTTATTCCGTTCTGCCACAAAAACCGGCGCGGCTCTGAACGCATTTTGCGTGAACACAGCCGCGGTCGTACTTCCCTCAGCGATTTCTATAATCGTAAGGTCATCGCGATTTGTGTATTTAATCCCTGCCTGCGCAACCCCCAACCGAATACCCGGGATAGATAGCTCGCTCATACTCAGCTAAGTGCTCCACAACACTGCTTGTACTTCTTACCACTCCCACAGGGGCACGGATCGTTTCGACCCACTTTAGGTTCGTCACGGACTACCTGAGCGACCAGTGGTTGAGGTCCACGTGGTAACGGTGGTTGTCCATCTGTGGCTTCTGCCTCACCCTCAGGTAAGGCTGATGCTTGTGCGTGCTGGAAAGCTAACTGCTGACGCGCGGCCTCTTCGCGACGTCGACGCTCGATTTCCTCGGCCTCGTCTTTACGTTGAATCTGCAAGTGACTCAGAATACGAATAACGTCGCCTTTTAGTCGTTCCAGCAAGGACTGGAATAGCTCGAAGGCCTCGCGCTTATATTCCTGCTTGGGGTTTTTGTTAGCGTAGGCACGCAAGTGAATGCCTTGTCGTAGCTGATCCATCGTCTGGAGGTGCTCTTTCCACAGCCCGTCAAGCACTTGCAGCATCACCTGCTTCTCGATCTGACGCATCGCCTCGCCTACCATAGCGCCCTTCTCATCATAGGCTCCCTGAACCGCGTCAATAATACGCTCGCGCAACGTCTCTTCGTGCAGGGTATTATCTTCCGATAGCCATGTTGCTACGGGCAGATCAATCGCAAAATCAGCCTTTAAGTGGCGCTCAAGTCCCTCGATATCCCATTGCTCCTCCACACTCATTGGTGGAATGAAACGGTCGATTCCCTCGTGAACCACGTCGGCGCGGATAGCGGTAATGGTTTCAGCCATATCCTCACCATCGAGTAGCTGATCCCGTTGCTTATAGATAATCTGTCGCTGATCGTTTGCAACATCATCGTACTCGAGTAGCTGCTTACGAATATCAAAGTTGCGGCCTTCTACCTTGCGTTGGGCGCGCTCGATAGATTTCGTCACCATACCGCTCTCAATAGCCTCACCGCGCTCCATGCCTACCTTCTGCATAATGCCGGCCATATTGCCCATAAAGATACGCATCAGGTTGTCTTCAAGCGAGATGTAGAAACGGGATGCACCCGGGTCACCCTGACGTCCTGCGCGACCGCGCAGCTGATTATCGATTCGGCGAGATTCGTGCCGCTCAGTGCCCAAAATATGAAGACCACCCGCGTCAAGTACCGTTTGATGGCGCTCTTCCCAGGCAGTGCGCGCCGCATCGCGCTCCACTTCATTGTCCAGTGTCGCGAGTTCCGCCTCTAGGTTCCCACCTAGGACAATATCGGTTCCCCGACCGGCCATATTAGTCGCAATAGTGACCACACCAGGACGACCGGCTTGCGCGATAATCTCCGCTTCCTGCTCATGGTATTTCGCGTTCAGTACTTTGTGCTCAATACCCGCCTTCGTGAAATACGCAGAGAGCTCTTCGGAGGTTTCTACTGATGCTGTACCAACCAGCACCGGCGCCTGCTTCTCGATAATTCGCTTGGTTTCATCAACGATCGCCTCTAACTTCTCTTCCTGCGACATGAATATCAGATCGTTCATATCGAGGCGCTTCATAGGAATATTGGTCGGTATTACCACACACTCGAGGCCATAGATCTGACGGAACTCAAAGGCTTCCGTATCGGCCGTACCTGTCATACCACTGAGCTTGTCGTAAAGACGGAAATAGTTCTGGAACGTGGTCGAGGCCATGGTTTGACTCTCGGCCTGAATATTGACGTTTTCTTTTGCTTCGATCGCCTGATGAAGACCTTCGGATAGACGCCGGCCGGGCATGGTTCTGCCTGTGTGCTCGTCAATCAAAATAACCTGACCGTTCTGAACGATGTATTCGACATTGCGGTTAAAGAGATTGTGCGCACGAAGCGCCGAGTTCACGTGATGCAACAAATTGAGATTGGTCGATGCATACAAGGAATCATCAGCCGCTAGCAACTTCTCGTCGATCAACATTGTCTCGACCAGCTCGTGGCCATCCTCGGTAAGCTCAACAGTTCGTTGCTTTTCATCGATAACAAAGTGCCCGTCTTCCGCTTCTTCATCAGTACGGGCAGACAGCTTTGGAATTAACTTGTTGATCTTGCGATAAAGTTCCGAACTATCCTCAGCCGCCCCGGAAATAATCAGCGGCGTTCGCGCTTCATCAATCAGAATCGAGTCAACTTCATCGACAATGGCAAAGGCCAGTGAGCCCTGCATCTTGTCGTTCATGCTGAACGCCATATTGTCGCGCAGATAGTCGAAGCCGAACTCGTTGTTAGTACCGTAGACAATGTCAGCTGCGTAAGCGACACGCTTCTCTTCCTGAGTTTGTCCCGCACGAATCACACCGACCTCAAGGCCAAGGAAGTTATAGAGCTTACCCATCCACGCCGCGTCTCGAGAGGCAAGGTAGTCATTCACCGTAATCAGGTGAACGCTGTTACCCGAGAGTGCATTAAGGTAAGCAGGGAGTGTTGCTACTAGGGTCTTACCCTCCCCGGTACGCATCTCAGCAACATTGCCCTCGTGAAGAACCACCCCACCGATGAGCTGAACATCGAAGTGACGCATGCCCATGGCACGGACACCGCCCTCACGAACAACCGCGAAGGCCTCGGGTAACAGTTCATCGAGCGACTCGCCGTTTTGAAAGCGCTCCTTGAACTCGAGGGTCTTCGCACGCAATGCCTCATCATCGAGCGCCTGCATGCTCTCTTCGAGAACATTAATCTTTTTGACAGTCTTCTTGATTCGGCGTAGCACTCTGTCGTTGCGAGAGCCGAATATCATTTTCAGCGGATTAGCCATGGTGTTTCCAAGTAAATTCTTAAGGTCAGTAGTGTGAACTGCGAGGGTTGCTAGTGAACATCACCAGCGGGCAGAAACGACCTTAGTTAGGCGTTCGACGGAGGTAGCTTGCGGGGTCGACCGGTCGACCGTTTTTGTGCACCTCGAAGTGGACGTGCGGACCGGTGGAACGGCCGCTGTTACCCATAGAGGCGACCACGTCGCCGCGGCGAACCATATCGCCAACTTTGACGAGATTTTCCTGATTATGTGCATAGCGCGTAATGACGCCATCACCGTGCGCGACTTCGACCATCTTACCGTAACCGGAGCGTTCTCCGCTCCAGCTAACGACGCCGCTCGCAACGGCTACAATGTCAGAACCTTCGCGGCCCGCGAAGTCGATGCCTTCGTGCCAGGCTTTTTTACCGCTGAAGGGGTCGATTCGAGACCCAAAATGCGACGACAGCCAGCCCGATAAAATAGGCTTGCCTGCTGGCGTCGCGTCATCTCGCACCTGTTCGCCCTGAATAAGCTCAGAGAGAATGTCGAGCTGCACTTCACGGTCATCAAGCGCCGTACTCAAGGCAAATAACTCACCTTCAAGGGCAGGTATCAACTCACGCGCATCTTCTTGGGAGGTCATCAACGGACCACCCAGTGCAGGCGCCATGTTGAAATCGAATTCACCCGGCTCAAGCCCCGCGCTTTGGGTGAGATTCATGCCAACGGCATCTAAGCGTGTCACCCGCGACTGTAACTCAGCGAGCAGTAAGGTCATCGACTCAAGGCGACGCTCTGCCTCAACCGCCATGTCGGCAAGCGCCTCTGCACGCTCACGCGCCTCCTCGGCTGCCAGCGTCTCTTCCGCGGCTTCCGCCTTTGCTACGCCTTTCTTAACACCAAACTCGTAGCTAAAACCGGCCAGCGACACGGGTAAGCCAATGAGGAAGGCAGAAACAACAACTCGGGTCCACCGTCCAATTTCGACGGTTTTCGAAGGCCCTTCGTTGTTAATGAGGATGAATTTCACGCGGCAGTCACGACAAATTTTAGTCGCGCCACTATGCCAGAGTTACGGTTAAGGTGAAAGTATTCTGCGGCAGGAGAACCGAGGCAGCGGATCAGGCCGATGCGTAGGTCAAAAATGGCTGCTGATAAGAGATAGGGGCGTCGTCCAGATCTTCAAACGTCACCATTTCCCAGGCGTCCTTATCTGCAATCAAGGTTCGAAGTGCGAGGTTGTTGAGTGCATGACCAGACTTAAATGCTTGGTATTCACCAATGAGGCTATAACCGAGCAGGTACAGATCGCCGATCGCATCAAGGACCTTGTGCTTCACAAACTCGTCTTCGTAACGCAGACCATCGTTGTTCAAGACCTTGTAATCGTCGATCACAATTGCGTTGTCCATACTGCCACCGCGGGCAAGTCCTTTCGATCGCAGATATTCGATTTCGTGAACAAAACCAAATGTGCGCGCTCGACTGATTTCCCGAACAAACGAGGTCGTCGAGAAATCAATTTCAGTTGTGGCCGCTCGGTGCTTAAAGACGGGATGATCAAAATCGATGCCAAAGGAGATTTTAAAGCCTTCGAGTGGGAGGAACTTCGCGCTCTTGTCACCATCAGTCACAGTCACTTCGCGTTTCACACGGATAAATTTCTTGGCCGCATGCTGTTCTATGACACCTGCAGACTGAAGTAAGAAAACAAAAGGCGCTGCACTGCCGTCCATGATCGGGATTTCAGGCGCAGTAACATCCACATACGCGTTATCGACGCCCAAACCGGCCATTGCCGATAGTAGGTGTTCAATCGTTGATACGCGCGCATCGTTGTGAATGAGGCAAGTCGACAGCGTCGTCTCACCAACCAGATCGGCGCGAGCGGGGATCTCGGCCACAGGATTCAGGTCGGTTCGACGAAATACAATACCCGTATCCACAGGTGCTGGGGAGAGTGTCAATAACACTTTCTCACCTGTGTGCAAGCCGACACCAGTCGCCTTGATCGAGTTTCGCAATGTTCGCTGTCGTATCATTCAATCGCCTTTTTTAGAGGGCACAAATTCCGAGAGTGCTCTACTCTCTTCGCATCATCTTTGAGTCGTAAACCTAATCGGCTTGGCGACGCAAGAATGCGGGGATATCGAAATATCCTTCCTCGCTGTTTTCCTCTACCGCAACCGCTTGACCACCAGCAACGATACGTTGGCGCTTCGCGGGCGGGAGATCATACCCCTCATAGGCTGATGAAGTCGATGTTGCAGCACGCATCGGTGCGGTTGGCTCAACCTTTTTCAGAACAGGGCGGCTTTGCTCAACACCAAGACCCGTTGCAACAACCGTTACTTTGAGCTCATCACTCATCGTTGGATCAATGACAGTTCCTATAACCACCGTCGCGTCATCACAAGCGATTTCCTCAATTGCCTCACCGACTTCAGAGAACTCACCGAGAGATAGATCGAGTCCAGCGGTAATGTTCACCAGCAAGCCCTTAGCACCGCTTAGATCGATATCATCCAACAGTGGGCTGTTAATCGCACGCTCTGCCGCTTCCCGGGCACGACCTTCGCCCTTTGCCGCACCCGTGCCCATCATTGCCGAGCCCATCTCCGACATGACCGTTTTCACATCAGCGAAGTCGACGTTGATCATGCCGGGACGAATAATCAGATCAGCAATACCCTGAACAGCGCCGAAGAGCACGTCATTAGCCTCTTTGAACGCGTCAAGCAGACTCGTGTTCTTTCCCATGACTTCCAGCAACTTCTCGTTCGGAACCGTGATCAGTGAATCGACGTGCTGCTCGAGTTCTTTGAGTCCCTGATCCGCAATAGCGAGACGCTTACGACCCTCAAAACTGAAAGGACGCGTCACGACAGCAACTGTAAGAATTCCCATATCGCGCGCGACTTCGGCAACAATTGGAGCGCCACCGGTACCGGTACCACCACCCATGCCTGCGGTTACAAAAACCATATCGGCACCCTGTAGGGCTTCGGCAATACGGTCGCGATCTTCCAATGCCGCCGCGCGACCAATCTCAGGGTTGGCGCCTGCACCTAATCCCTTCGTAATGGTATTTCCCAACTGCAATACCGCTCGCGAATCGATATCCGCAAGTGCCTGTGAGTCCGTATTAGCACAGATAAAATCCACACCCTCAATATCGTGTTCAATCATGTGACGGACAGCGTTACCACCGCCACCGCCGACGCCGATGACCTTGATTACCGCGTTCTGCGGTGCGTTATCTACTAGTTCAAACATAGCCTTTCTCCCCGTTTGAAATTATCCGGTTTCCCGGTGTTCCCCTTACTTCAGAAGTTGCGTCCAAACCAATTACGCAACCCTGCCAGCAAACTGCTGGCCTTCTGGCGGTCCGCCGATAACTGCGCCCCGTCATGAAGTTCTTTTGCACCCGATAGCAACAGGCCTACAGCTGTTGCATAAATCGGGTTTCGAATAATGTCGTGCATGCCGCGGGTGTACTGCGGCGCGCCTACCCGAACCGGCATATGAAAAATTTCCTCTGCGAGCTCGACCACGCCTTCCATTTTCGAGGTGCCACCTGTTAGCACTACCCCTGCCGGGATCAACTCTTCGAAACCGGAGCGGCGAATCTCGCCCTGAATAAGTGTGAAAAGCTCGTCGTAACGTGGCTCAACCACCTCAGCCAACGATTGGCGAGACAAGTCGCGCGGTGGACGATCGCCAACACTAGGGACTTTGATTGTCTCTTCAGGACCCGTGAGCTGAGCAAGTGCGCAGGCGTATCGGATTTTGATCTCTTCCGCGTGTTGTGTCGGCGTACGGAGTGCCATAGCGATGTCGCTGGTGACTTGGTCACCGGCTACAGGAATGACGCCTGTATGGCGGATTGAGCCTTCGGTGAAAATAGCAATATCCGAGGTACCACCTCCGATATCTACCATGCAGACACCTAGATCGCGCTCATCGTCAGTAATGACGGAATAACTAGACGCCAGCTGCTCGAGTACGATCGCGTCAACTTCAAGTCCGCACCGCTGGACACACTTTTCGATGTTCTGTGCCGCAGTCTCGGCACAGGTAACCAAATGCACCTTGGCCTCGAGACGTACGCCTGACATCCCGAGTGGCTCTTTGATGCCGCCCTGATTATCGATCACAAATTCCTGAGGCAGGACGTGAAGAATTTTTTGATCAGCGGGGATGGCAACCGCCTGAGCGGCATCGATAACGCGTTCGATGTCTGCGCGCTCCACTTCGCGATCTTTGATTGCCACGATGCCGTGAGAGTTCATAGAGCGAATATGACTGCCTGCTATCCCGACATACACCGAGTGGATCTGACAGCCAGCCATTAACTCTGCCTCTTCCACAGCGCGCTGAATGGCGTTGACCGTCGATTCGATGTTAACCACAACGCCTTTTTTAAGGCCCTTTGAAGGATGGGAACCGATGCCGACGATATCGATGGTGCCATCACTGTCAACTTCACCAACCACTGCTACAACCTTGGATGTGCCGATATCCAAGCCAACGATCATGCGCTTTTCTTCAGTCGCTGCCATTACTGGCCTCCTTGCTGTTGTGACGCGGCTGCCACCGCCAACGTATTTGTTTTGCGAAGTACAGCCGCCCCGCTCTCATATCGGAAATCAATTTTTGCAATTGAAGGATTAGTGCTCGCTCGTTCATTCTCGAGAAGCGCAACAAAACGACGCACCCTTGTGGCGAAATCTCTATCGCCAAACTGAACCTCAGTACCGTCAGTCAACTCCGCCGATATCTGCGCAAGACGATCCTCATTTAAGGCAACAACCGAAAGTCCATGAGGAACGAGCAACATTTGGAAAAGCTTGAAATGCTCGATGAGTACATGTGGCTCGCTGTGCTCGCTCCACAAAAGTGGCAAGTCGTCGTAGCGTTCAAACGTCTCGCCATCGAATACCTCACCGTGCTGATTGATGTATGACATGACCCCCCAACGGGCGATAGGCATCTGCTCCGTCACGTGAACATGAATCGTACTCGGCCACTCTCGGCGCACACTTACATCAAACACCCAGGGAACCGTGCGAAGTTCGTTTGCGATCGCTGTGAGGTCGGTAAGCAAGAAGCCATCTGCAACATGAGGTGTCAGCACTGCCTCAACTTTGTCTCGGGCCACGTGGCGCATCTCGCCAGTAATAGCGATCTCCTGCACTGGAATGTCGGTCGCTCGCTGCGTCACAAGGCCCAGCAAACCGGCAACAATAAGGAGTGAGACAGCCAACGTTATTCGCTTGACACTCCGCACGATTCGCTCCCACCGCGACCGCGTTCTCTGTGAAGCTGCTCTAGACACACTAGGCGTCATATCGCACCTCCCCGGATTCTTCCGTTTTAGAAATGTTGGAAGCGGACTGAGAGCCAGAATTAGAAGCACATCGGATAACAGATGCCTGATAAATCTCGGCGAGTAATTCTATGAAGCTTAGGCCGGCCGCGGCGGCGGCCTTTGGAACTAGGCTGTGCTCCGTCATTCCAGGGATAGTGTTAACCTCAAGTAACTGCCAACCGCTATCACCCCGCATGACATCGACACGACCCCAAATGTCAGCACCCGATGCGTAAAAGGCATTCAGCGCTAGGGCTTGTAACTCCTCAGACTCGGAGGGCGTAAGCGGTGCTGGACACTCAAACAAGGTCTCACCAGAGACGTACTTTGCGTCAAAGTCATAAAACGCGGTAGCAGGGGTAATCTTTATTGGTGGAAGCGCCTTCCCATTCACAATGGCAACGGTGAACTCGTCACCGTTTATCAATGCCTCAGCCATCACCCCCACCTGAGAGTTAGCCGCCAGTGCAAACGCCTGTTCGAGACTATCCGCATCAGTAGCGATAGACATGCCAACAGAGGAGCCCTCGGAGACAGGCTTTACAAACACCGGCCCTAGGCGGTCAATCAATGCCGATAGGTTGCTGTCCGCATCTAACATCTCGAATCCAGGCGTCGGCAGGCCTAAGCTACGCCAGATTAGTTTAGTCTTCGCTTTATCCATGCAAAGAGCGCTTCCAAGCACACCTGAACCCGAGTAAGGCACACCTAAACTCTCAAGAAGGCCCTGTACGCTCCCGTCTTCACCACCCACACCGTGCAAAAGATTAAAGACAAAGGTCTCGAGCGGAAGATCGTAATGCCACCCTCTCACCGCGGTATCGAGACGAGTGACTATTGCACCTGCCTCCGCCAGTGCATCAGCCACCGCGCCACCACTCTTAAGTGAAATCGTGCGCTCCGCCGAGCTCCCACCCATCAGTACAGTGATGCCCTTTCCGCTAAAGACTCGACTCATACCAAGTCCTCCAGCGCTGAGGCTTCGGATAGCATTTTCGAAAGACGACCGATATTGCCGGCGCCCTGCATGATCAGCACGTCATCCGTGACAAGGAATTTACATAGGCGTGCAGCGAGCTGTCCGTGGTCAACAAGTAGCACAGGATCAACAGAGCCTGCCTGTCGGATACTGCGCGCCAGCGAACGACTGTCAGCACCGATAATTTCGTTTTCGCCTGCGGCGTAAATATCAAGCAAAACCAACGCATCTACCGTAGAGAGTACGTCCACAAATTCGTCGTAACAGTCTCTTGTGCGGCTGTAGCGATGAGGCTGAAAAACCATCACTAATCGCTTTCCGGGATACGCTTCTCGCGCCGCATTAATTGTGGCACGAAGCTCTGTTGGGTGATGGCCATAATCATCGACCAACAATGCCGACCCATCATTCCAGTTCACATTCCCCAATACGGAGAAGCGACGGCCTACGCCCTCGAACGACGCGAGGCCACGTGTGATGGCCTCGACACTGACACCAAGCTCAGTGCAAACCGCTACCGCTGCAGAGGCGTTGAGTGCATTGTGGACACCAGGCATTGGCAGGCGCAGCGACAGGCTGTCTCCCGCAGCTTTGCGATGCAACGTAAAACGACTCTCAAGACCAGAGTAAGTGAGACCTTCGAGCCGGAAATCGGCGTCATCCGCGAAGCCATAAGTCACGACTTGTCGGGTAACCGATGGTATGAGTTCTCGAACGCCAGGATCGTCCAAGCACATCAGTGCCACGCCATAAAACGGTAGATTCTGCAGAAACTCAGTGAACGCTGAGTAATAGGCCTTCTCATCACCTTGGTAATGCTCCATGTGATCGGGCTCAACATTGGTGATCACCGTCATCATGGGTAAGAGATGTAGGAAGGATGCGTCACTCTCATCGGCCTCAACCACTAAATAATCGCTTGCACCCAACTGAGCATTAGAGCCGGTATTGTTCAAAATACCGCCGATGACAAACGTGGGATCCATCTCAGCCTCTGCCATGAGCGACGCGATGAGGCTGGTAGTCGTTGTTTTTCCATGGGTGCCCGCAACGGCAATGCTGAAGCGATACCGCATGAGTTCTGCCAGCATCTCGGCTCGTGGAACGATGGGAATGCGTTTTTCACGGGCAGCAATAATTTCAGGGTTCGACTCGTTGATAGCTGATGAGACCACTAATACGTCTACTTCCAATACATTCGAAGCACGATGTCCAATTGCCACCTCAACCCCTAACGCTTGCAGACGACTTATGACAGGGCTGTCTGAAATGTCAGAGCCTGAAATTGTATAATTCAAGCCCGCGAGGACCTCGGCGATACCACTCATACCCGAGCCACCGATCCCAACAAAGTGAATTCTCTGAATTCGCCGCATCATTGGCTCGCGGAGAGACGCTCCAGTCGAAAGCGCGCCCGAACGAACTAGGGAGGATGTCATGGGTTTATCAGCCACAGACCACCTCCTCAATCACAGCGACAACCTGCTCTGTTGCGTCGGGCTTGGACCATACCTTGGCGGCTGAAGACATGCCTGCCAGACGATGAGATTGACTTAATGTCTCGTGTAAAAACGCCTCCAATGCTCCTGAGTTGAGATTGGCTTGCTCGATAATCACGGCACCTCCCGCGTCTCGAAGCGCTTCAGCATTTCTCAGCTGATGGTTATCAATCGCGGTAGGAAGCGGAACAAGTACTGACGGCGTTCCAGTTGCAGCGAGCTCACAGACAGTCAACGCACCTGCGCGGCAGATCGCTATATCAGCCCACTGATATAGCGCTGCCATGTCATCCACAAAAGGCTTGATCTCGATGTCCGCCAAAGAGAGCGCTGACCAGGCAGACTCGGTCACCTCGCGATGGTTAAGACCGCATTGATGTCGGACCGCAATGCACGAGAGTGCGTCGCCAGAAAGCTTTGACAAGGCCATGGGTACACCCTTATTCAATGCCAGAGCGCCCTGACTGCCGCCTAAAATCGCTAATTTGAGCGGTTTTACGCTACTAAACATGGCCTCTGCATACGCTTTACTGGGTACGGCAGCAAGCGCTGAGCGCACCGGATTACCGGTCACCAGAACCGCTGGTCCTGACGTAAAGGCGCCTTCAAAGCCTGCGAGAACACGCTTTGCAACACGAGATAACAAACGGTTTGTGGTGCCTGCAACGGCGTTTTGCTCGTGGATTACCACTGGAATCCGTAGGAGCCAAGCTACGATGCCGGCAGGGCCCGCCGCGTATCCGCCAAAACCAATCACTACCGACGGACGATTCGTAATCAGGAGCCAAAATGCCTGCAAGCAAGACAGGACAAGTGACAGGACACCCTTGACTGTCGACCACAAGCCCTTGCCTCTTAGGCCGAGCGTCTTAAGCGTGTGCAACTGAATTCCGTTATCCGGCACTACACGCGCCTCAAGCCCTCGTGACGTACCAACCCACGAGACATCCCAGTTCCGCTCTCGCAATGCGGTTGCTATGGCCAGCCCGGGGAAAACGTGACCACCCGTGCCACCCGCCATAATCATTGCGCTAGGCGAAGCTTTCATTGAGATCGCCTCCGCGCTTGCGCCTTCTTACCACCTTGTGAACTTGAAGAGCGACTTCGTTCAAGCCGCAACAATACGCCAACAGTGATGCAACTCATCAAAAGGCTTGAACCGCCATAACTAATAAACGGCAGAGTCAATCCCTTGGTCGGAAGCAAGCCCGAGCTTACCCCCATATTCACGAAGGCCTGCCCGGCAAAAATAAGCGCAAAACCGAAGCAGCAGTACGCCTCAAATTCGCGCTTATCCGACGCAAATCGATAGCCCAAATAAACAATCCGACCCACAAATGCGGCGAATAACAAAATAACGCCAACGGCGCCCACCAATCCGGTCTCTTCCGCCCAGATGGAAAACACAAAATCGGTATGAGCCTCTGGAAGGTAAAAGAGCTTTTGCACGCTATTGCCTAGGCCAACGCCGAACCACTCGCCTCGTCCATAGGCGATCAGTGACTGGATAAGCTGAAAACCGCTACCAAAAGGATCGCTCCAAGGGTCCTGATATGCCATCAGCCGCTTCATACGATAGGGCGCCATAAGGATCATGACGCAAAGGCCTGCAAGAGCAGTGAAGACCAAACCAAAAACGTAGATCAGGCGAGCACCACCCATGAAAAGCATGCCAAATGCAGTACCCATCATGATGACTGTTGCACCAAAATCAGGCTCCGCAAGTAGCAACATCGCGAATAACACCAGAACAGCGATAGGTTTAAGCAAGCCGCGAACAACGGTTCGCAACTCCTCGCCGTGACGCAACATATAGCCGGATAGCCAAAGTACCAGCGCGAACTTAGCAAACTCAGAAGGTTGGAAGGTAAATCCAGCGAGTGGGATCCAGCGCTGACTCCCATTAACTACGCGCCCTACACCGGGAACTAACACTAAAACCAACAACGCGAGAGCCAGAAGTAGCAGCCATGGTGATAAATTGCGCCAAGCGTTTACAGGCACCAGATAAGCAACGGCACCAAATACAAGTCCAGCACCTAGATACATCAGGTGTCGAATTGCGTGGTACCACTCGTTCCCAAAACGCACTTCAGACAGACTGATTGAGGCAGAGGCAATTGCCACTAAACCGACTGAAATAAGCGCAGTAGCCATCGCGAATAACGGCGATACCGTCATCGCCTTGTTCTGAGACGCGGTCATAAGACCACCTCGTCACTCAAACGCAGAACGGCTTCCCGGTACGCATTACCTCGCTGCTCGTAATTAGTAAACATATCAAAGCTTGCGCAGGCAGGAGACAACAAAACAACGTCACCCGTTGAAGCCGAGCCTGCAGCCATTTCCACAGCAGCGTTTAACGAATCCGCAAAAGCAACGGCCGCCTCTATTGGTAGACTCTTGGCAATTTCCCCTGCCGCCTCACCGATTAAAATCACGTGCTTACAGGCTCCATTGACCGCCTTGCTCAAGGCCTCAAATGACTGACCCTTAGCCTCGCCGCCAGCAATAAGAATAATATTTTTTCCAACGGATAGACCTGAGATTGCCGAGACCGCGGCACCGACATTTGTCGCCTTGCTGTCGTTGATAAACGACACACCGTCAATTTCTCCAATGAATTCACAGCGATGCGGGAGCCCTCGAAGTGACGCGACACCCTCGATGAGCTGTTTAAACTCAAAGCCAACGCCCCTGCAAATCGCCAAGGCCGCAAGTACATTGCGTATATTCTGTTCACCGAGGACGGGCAGGTCGGCGCAGCGAATTAGCGAGTCAAAACCAAAGGCTATCCAGGGCTCTCCTTCAATCTGACGAATACCCAATTGCCGTAAATCGGGCTCATCATCTCGCCACGCAGTCCACCCGACATCACCTTTGCCTACAGGCAACGTCAGCGGATCCCTCGCATTAACCACCACGTGCTTCGCGCCCGCGAAAATCCGATGCTTGGCAAGGTGATAGAGCGGCATCGTCTGGTGACGGTCAAGGTGATCGGGCGTTAAATTCAACACCGTGGCCACCGCCAAATTGAGATCGCCTGCCCGCTCGAGTTGGAACGACGAGAGCTCGAGCACATAGATGTCGGCATCTTGGTCAAGAAGATCGAGCGCACCGATGCCTAAGTTTCCTCCGAGAGCGACTCTTAGACCGCAACACTCAAGTAGCTGGCCAACAAAAGTGGTGACAGTCGACTTACCATTTGAACCCGTAATTCCAATGACAGGCTTGTCAGTTTCGGCAACAAACACATCGATATCACCACGTATCTCAACGCTTGCATCCTTTGCTTTTAACAGCTCAGGAGAATCCATGGCGATACCTGGTGATGCTATCAACAAGTCGATTTGATCAAATAATGCATCATCGAAATCACCAAAGTGCGCCTCAATTCCGGCCAGCTCACGCCGCAGATCGAGATCGTTAGCTAGCTCTGGACGCGTATCGAGCGCAATAAAGGGAATGCCTCGTGCTTTCCAGAATCGCGCAACCGAGCGCCCGGTCGTCCCTAGACCGAGAATGGCGCGTTGCGTGGAACTAGAAATAAGCTCGGGCATCATCTATCCCTACCTCAGTTTCAAGGTGGCAAGGCCAAAGAGCACAAGCATTGCTGTTATGATCCAGAACCGCACAATGACGCGGGGTTCTGGCCAGCCTGATAGCTCGAAGTGATGATGTATAGGGGCCATCTTAAACACGCGCTTACCGCGTAGTTTGAATGACGCCACTTGGATGATGACGGACAGCGTTTCGATAACGAATACGCCCCCCATAATGAAAAGCACGAGTTCTTGTCGAATAATCACAGCAACAATACCGAGCGCAGCCCCCAGCGCTAGTGCGCCGACGTCACCCATGAACACCATAGCTGGATAAGTATTAAACCAAAGGAAGCCGAGACCTGCGCCCGCAATAGCACCACAGAAGACCACCATCTCCCCGGTACCCGCGATATAGGCAATGTTGAGGTAATTGGCGAACTGAGTATGTCCACCTAAGTAGGCAATCATTCCCAGCCCAACAGCGACCATCACCGTTGGTAAAATGGCAAGGCCATCTAGACCATCGGTTAAGTTCACAGCATTACTCGAACCGACCACGACCAGATATGCCCAGGGGATAAAAAGGAGACCCATCGCCAGCGCGACATCTTTAAAGAACGGTATGTAGAGCGTGGTCTCAGGCGCTTGCGTAGCGCTCAGAAACAAGTACGTGACAGCGGCGAAGCCAATGACCGACTGCCAGAAATATTTCCATCGCGCAGGCAAGCCACGCGAGTCTTTCTCAACAACCTTGCGGTAATCATCAACCCACCCAACGGCGCCAAATGCGACGGTCGTAAGAAGTGCAACCCACAGGTATTTGTTGGTGAGATCTCCCCACAACAAAACGCCCGACGAAATAGCCACAATAATAAGAGCCCCGCCCATCGTCGGAGTGCCTGCTTTGCTCAAGTGGGACTGAGGCCCGTCAACGCGAACAGCTTGGCCAATTTGCATTGTCTGTAACCAGCGGATCATCTTAGGCCCTACAAGGGTCGAGATGATTAGCGCAGTCATCGCAGACAAAATGCCGCGGAGCGTGATGTACTGAAAAACAGAGAAGGCCGAGTCCCACTCCGTCAATAGCTGTGCGAGCCACGTTAACATTGCGCCACCTCTAACGATGCGGACAAACTATCCACGAATTGATCTAACTGCATACCTCGCGAACCTTTCACCAAAACGGTCTCGTTCGAAGCAAATCTAGGCTTGCTTGCAATCAAAGCCTTAACGTCAGCAAAGTGTTCTACTTGAATACCGCCAACATCACTAAAGTGACGAGCAAGACTGCCAACAGAAAGCAGGCGTTCAATACCGCTCTCAGCCAGATGACGACCTACCTGACGGTGGTAATCCACTGCCTCATTACCAAGCTCTAACATGTCACCTAGAATTGCCGTTCGCGGAACGGGTGCGGCAGAAAGGACTGAGATAGCAGCGATAACACTTGATGGACTAGCGTTGTAACTATCGTCAATAAGGCGAATACCGCGGTCGAGTTGGAGTGTCTTCCCGCGCCCATCCACAGGCGCCACGGACTCAAGACCCGCGACAATTTCGTCCTCACCTAAGCCGAGCGAAATACCCACAGCAGCAGCCGCGAGCGCATTCATAACACCGGCAGTGCCCGGTATCGCGAGCTCAACTGAACAACACTCCCCTTTAAGGGAGAACGTCATAGACGTACCTGAAAACCCTCTGAAAACAGTCTCCAAACAGCAAACATCTGCATCTGAATTCATACCAAATGAGATTATCGACGCGGGCTCAGCGCGCGCTTTCCAAGCATCAAGGTGAGGCTGGTCTGCGTTCAATACAGCGACACTATCCTCAGTAAGACCATCGAGGATTTCTCCTTTAGTCTCGACAATCGTCTCAAGGCTTCCAAACCGACCAAGGTGTGCCTCGAAAGCATTCAGGAGCACGACGATCTGCGGCTTAGCCATACGCGTGAGATAAGCAATATCTCCACGTTGCGCCGCCCCCATCTCAACAACGGCAAACTCCGGGTCTGAAGACAATCGAGCGAGGGTAAGCGGAACACCTAGCTCATTATTTTGGTTACCCAGCGTTGCTACTGTCATACCCGCTCGCGAACAAATCTGCTCTACGAATGTTTTTGCGGTGGTTTTACCTGCACTTCCGGTAATGCCGACGACCTTTGCCGAGGAGGCGTCCCGCATGAGCGAGCCAAAATCGGCACACGCTTTTTCGACGCTGCCCACGCACAAAGAGGGTATTGTTTGGCTCACAGCACGCGCACTCATTACAGCCGCCGCACCATTTGCGATGGCAACGTCAATAAAGTCATTACCATTAACCGTCGCACCCTCGATCGCCGCAAACAAATCCCCAGGCTTAACCCTCCGGCTGTCTATTGCGAGTCCGGTCAGCGCAACATCCTCACCTAGGTGGGATAGTCCAAGCTGGCTGGCGAGAAGGGATAAGTTCACACTAGCCATGGGCTACCCCTCTCGAGATAAGCGCCTCACGCGCATGCTCAACGTCGGAGAAGACGTGTTGTGTTGTTCCAACAATCTGATAAGTCTCATGGCCTTTACCGGCAATCAGTACCGTGTCACCGGAACGCGCCGATTTAATGGCATGAGCGATGGCAGATGACCTATCAAGCTCCACCAAGACATCAGCGCTTGCACAGCCAGACTTGATCTCTTCAGCAATCGCAGAGGCGTCTTCAGACCGAGGATTGTCGTTAGTAATAACAATTTTGGAAGCAAAAACGGACGCGATACGCCCCATCTCTGCGCGCTTCCCTGAATCCCGGTCACCCCCACAGCCAAACACAACCCACAACGAACCCTCGCAAGATGTACTGAGCGTAAACAATGCGCTTTCGAGTGCATCAGGTGTGTGCGCATAATCGACTACCACGCGGACCTCTTCACCCCCACCAACCGGTTGCATGCGACCGTCGACAGCCTGAAGGTAGCTGGCAGCAGCAGCAATATCTTTGAACCCAAAGCCGAGACCACAAACTGCCACCATCGCCACAGCCACATTAAACGCGTTGAATCGTCCGTGGACGTTTGTCACAACATTTGCGGAGCCAAAAGGCGAATGAAGCTGGAACGATATTCCGGAGGTCTTCTCGTTCAATACCTGCACGAAGACATCCGCCGACGCATCTCTGAGGGAAACACCTAAGGCCGACTGAGTAGCAAATTCTTTCGCCATATGCGTATTTTCATCGTCGGCATTGTAGACGACACGCTCAGGGTGAAAATCCGAAAAGAGCCGGAGCTTAGCCTGCTTATACGCAGCCATACTCTCGTGATAATCGAGATGATCTCGGGTTAAATTGCTGAAAATACCCGTATGAATCGTCAGACCATCGAGTCGCTGCTGATCAAGCGCATGGCTCGAGGCCTCAATGGCGGCAAAGCCAATACCCTGTTCAACCCACTCAGCTAATTTCCGATTGAGCGAGATAATATCCGGCGTTGTATTCTGACTTAAAACAGCCTCGCCCGAGCGGGTTCTTGCCCCCAAGGTTCCAATGGTACCGGCTGACTTACCAAGCAGTCGGAGTAACTGTCCGATATAGTCGCTGATACTTGTTTTTCCGTTCGTGCCCGTCACGGCGAGAAGGGCAAGTTTTTGCGAGGGATCCGCATAAAAGCGCTTAGCTAGGGTTCCAATCTGCTTTTTTAATCCTGGCATGGGGACCACTCGAGGATCCAGATCTTTGGCCGCAAAGGACTCCGCTAAAACCAAAGATGCGCCGCGATCGAGGGCGTCTGAAATAAATCGGCCGCCGTCTGTTTGAGTGCCTTGAACCGCAATAAAAGCACTCCCTGAAACAACGTGACGACTATCCAGCGTGAGGTCGAGCACAGGTTCATCTGCCAGAGCAGGCGGAACATCCACAATGCCGTGCGTAAGCTGAGCGAGGGACATACTAGCCACGAGGAATCCCTCCAGCTTCAGCAAGCAAAAGCACATCTTTCTCTTCGGCTGAATCAGGCACCGCATTTCGGATACGCAAAACTTCTTGCGTTATGCGCGAATAGACAGGCGCCGCCGCTGTGCCGCCACCGTAGATATCGCCCTCCGGCTCGTCGATGACAACCACGGTGACATAACGCGGCGACTCTATGGGCGAGACACCTGCAAATAAGGCAACATAGCGATCGTCAAGGTACCCGGCCTTGCCGACTTTATGGACCGTGCCCGTTTTGCCACCAACACTGAATCCGGGCACACTGGCGCGCTTGGCGGTGCCCTCATCTCCAGTAACCCGGTGCAGCACAGTAATAACTTTGCGAGCGATCTCAGGTGAAACCACCTGTTTCCCGTTACTCGGTACGTTATCGGTAGCCAATAAGGTAAGCGGAACAAGTCGTCCATCATTAGCAAAAGCACTGTAAGCATGCGCGAGCTGCAGTGGCGTAACCAACAAGCCGTAGCCAAATGCGGGCGTCACTTGGTCAATAGCGCTCCAAAAATCGTGGTCTGGCAGTCGGCCCGAACGCTCACCCGGAAACTCGGCACCCGTTGCTTGCCCCAGACCAAAGCGCTGAAATACATCAATAATATTTTCGTGACCCACGGCCTGCGCGATCTTGGTCACGCCTACCTGACTCGACTTTTCAATAACACGAGAGACGGAAATAGCTCCGTAGTTACGCGGATCAGGTAACACCTTGTCGCCCACTGTGATGCGGCCCGGCGAGGTGTCAATAATTGTATCGATATCGAATTCACCACTCTCCAAAGCCGCGACCAGGGTTAGGGGCTTTACCGTAGAGCCGGGCTCATACACGTCCGTGACCACTCGATTACGCATGGCCGCAAGATTCAACTGACCACGGCGATTCGGGTTAAACGAAGGAAGGTTGGTCATTGCAAGGATTTCGCCTGTCTGCGCATCCACTGTAACGGCCGAGGCCGCAGCTGCACCGGTTTCCGTCATAGCGCGAAGCAATTCTCTATGCTGAGCGTGCTGGAGTCGCAAATCGATACTTAACTGCAGGCTCTCTCCATCAGAAGCCTCGCTGACGACACCAATATCTCGAATAGCGTCACCGTGTAGGTCCTTGATAAAGCGCTTCTTACCCGGAACACCCTGAAGTCTATGATCGAACCTCATCTCAACGCCCGAAGCGCCGTCGCCGTCGATATTAGTTGTGCCTACCAACTGAGAAACAACCTCACCCGCAGGATAGAACCGTCGATACTCGCGCTGTCCATAGATGCCTGGAATATCAGACGACAGAACAGCTCGTGCGACCGCCGGTGTTTGATGCCTCGCGAGATACATAAACTGCTTATTTCGGTAGCGTTCGAGTTTTTTTACGAAGTCATCTACCGGCAGATTCAACAACTGCGCGAGCGCAGGCTCTTTGCCACTTCCAATTAACTGCTGCGGATTCGCCCATAAGGTAACAACAGGGGTTGAGACGGCGAGTGGGGAGCCTCGACGATCAGTGATAAGCCCCCGGTATGCGGGTATTTCAGCCGATCGAACAGCTCGCAAGTCGCCCTGGCGCTTCAAAAAGTCAGCTCCATATTGGCTAGCACCCACCTGAAGCTGCACCAAACGAAAAACCAACATGCCAAACAGACCGGCGAGCACAGCGGCAACCACCAAAACCCGCACCTGGTAACCAGAATGCTTTGTGATCTTGGCGCTCATTGCTCAACCACCTTAATCGCCGCGGCGTCGGGCGATGTCATGGCTAAAGTAGTCCCCGAGAGCTCGCTTATTCGGTGTGGCGCGCTGAGCGTCGAATACTCGAGCACCAAGCGACTATAATCTTCCTGAAGCGCCCAACGCTGACTTTCGAGCGTTTGCAGTTGCGCAAAAAGCAGGCGGGTTTGATGGGTCTCCTTAACGATCATCAAAGCGCTGCCTAGGCAGAGTACGAACAATGCAGGCAAACTAAAGTTCGATTCGAGAAACCGGGTCATCATTGTCGGCGCTCCGCCACACGCATAACAGCTGATCGAGAGCGTGGGTTTGTGGCAATCTCTTGCTCACTGGGCTTGACGGCCTTTCCGATTAAATTGAGCGTCTTACCAGCATCACTATCAACAACGGGCACGTGTCGCGGCAACTGGATACCTCTCGCCTGATCACGCATGAATCGTTTCACAATCCGATCCTCTAACGAGTGAAAACTGATGACCACAAGGCGACCGCCAATAACCAACTTGTCGACCATCGACGCCAACGCAAGCTCAAGATCCTCGAGCTCCCGATTAATGAATATCCGGATTGCCTGAAAAGCGCGCGTGGCAGGGTGCTTATTTGGCTCCCACTTTGGATTTGCCTCAGCGATAATTGACGCTAGCTGCCGGGTACCCGTGATCGGCGTCTGACTTCTCACTTTTGCGATCGCCGATGCCATGCGCCTCGCAAAACGCTCTTCACCATAGGTCTTGATGACGTCAGCGATCTCCTGCTCTGGAGCAGAGGCTATCCACTCAGCGGCAGTCATACCGCTCCGCGTATCCATTCGCATATCCAGCGGGCCATCACCACTAAAACCGAAGCCACGCGTAGCGTCGTCCAACTGAGGTGAAGAGACGCCCAAGTCGAGCAAAATCCCGTCAAGCGAACCGTCGCTGATATAGCTTGCTATATCAGCAAAACTGCCAGCGACAAATTTAAAGCGCGAATCAGCCGCGAGCGCCTGGGCCGAGGCCTCAGCCGCAGGATCTTTATCGACTCCAATCAACTGCCCAGCCGGGGACAAACGGGAAAGAATTTCGCGGGAATGACCGCCACGGCCAAACGTGCCATCGAGGTAGAATCCATCCGCCCGCACCGACAAAGCGGAGACAGACTCCGCTAAAAGAACAGAGACATGCCCTGCCTGCGTCAAAGCTTGAGCCCCAGCAGCTCATCCGGCATATCACCGCCGTCGGATGCCAAGGCAACCTCACACTCAGCCTCCCACAGCGCCTCCGACCAAAGCTCTAACTTATTCCCCTGCCCCACCAAAACGACGCGCTTTTCGAGTTGCGCGTATTCGCGCAGGGCGCCTGGCAGGAGCACGCGGCCATTTGAATCCAGATCCAGATCGCTCGCATAACCCAAAACAAGACGCTGAAAGCGGCGCACGGCTGGATTCAGGGTTGGAAGGTCCTGCACATCTCGCTCAACACGCTCCCACTCTTTGAGTGGATAGATGACCAGACAAGTAGATTGCGTATCGATGGTGACGACCAAAGAGCCCGCACTGATATCGAGGAGCGACTCGCGCTGGCGCGCAGGGACAGATAGCCGCCCTTTCGCATCCAGATTGATGTGCTGCACTCCCCTGAACACCACAAACCCCTCTTATTGCCGATGAAAAAGTAGATTAATTCCCCAATTACCCACTTTTTCCCACTTATCACCACTGTATCAATCCAATCCAAGGTGGTCAATGCGCAAAATATAAAAAACCCCGTAAATTCAGAGCCTTATAAACATTGAAAGCGGTCTTTTTGGCACCCGATAGCGAACTTTTTACCGACGACAAAACAGGAAAAAAGTCAGTCTTTTAGAGGTATTACCGAGATAAAACCTGCCAATAAAGGATAAAAGGAGATATAAATCAGGTTTTATATGTTATTTAAGTATAAAGGAGCGCCCCTGCTGGTGAGAGCAAGGGGCGCATGGCGAGTCAGTCGATAAGCCGGGTTCTGTCGAGAACGGTCATTCATCTGCGACGCCTGTCACCAGACGCCTGTAGCGACCTACCCGGATCCGCCGAGGGTCACGGCATAAGGATCCCTATTTGGTCTTGCTCCGAGCGGGGTTTACCATCGCCACGCCTGTTGCCAGCCGCGCGGTGCGCTCTTACCGCACCTTTTCACCCTTACCTCAGCTTGCACCGAGGCGGTTTCCTTTCTGCTGCACTTTCCGTGAGCTCACACTCCCCAGGCGTTACCTGGCGCTCTGACCCATTGGAGCCCGGACTTTCCTCTGCACATAGCGTACAGCGACCGTCTAACTGACTCCGCGCGACGATAGCACTGACTAGACCGTCGCTCAATCTTAAGCCCATAGAACGTGACTTATTCAATCAGTGATCAAGTACTGATACAGGTCCCGGGTTTTCAAACCATAATGCTCTGCAACGATTTGAGCTGCTTTACGTGGCGGCAACTCCGAGGCAAGACGCTCCAGCAATACTACGCCTTCCGCAGTCAGCACCGCCGATTGAGCGCTGACGCCAGAGATCACCACAAACTCGCCTTTCTGCTGATTTGTGTCGCTTAATACCCACTCATGAATATCCCTCAGCGAGGCTCTTCTGATCGTTTCAAACGTCTTCGTTAACTCTCTGGCGATACAAACCTCGTGCGCCTCTCCAAACACTGACAACATATCAGTAAGAAGATCGACGATTCGATGAGGAGCTTCGTAAAGAATTGCCGTGGTATTGAGCCCTTTGATGGCTTCCAGTCGCTTCAGCCTCGCAATGCGTTTAGCAGGGAGGAATCCCTCAAAGTGAAAGTGATGGGTTGGTAATCCCGCAGCACTTAAGGCCGTAATCGCTGCACAGGCGCCCGGTAGAGGGATAACGGTAGCGCCCCTGTTCTGTACACCACGAACGAGCGCGTACCCAGGATCGGAAACAAGCGGCGTGCCGGCGTCGCTGATCACCGCAATCGACTCACCCGCCAACACCCTGTCTGCCAACTGGTCGACGACACGCGTATCGCTGTGCTCATGAAAGCTAATCAGTGGTGTCATGATATCGTACTGCGCCATGAGCTTTCTGGAGTGACGAGTATCCTCAGCCGCGATGAGATCAACGGCTTTTAGTATCTCAAGCGCACGAAGTGTTATGTCACCCGTATTACCGATGGGCGTGGGCACAATATACAATGCAGCTTTCAATTCTCCGTTCTCTCCGTACAATCAGCCAGCATGACCAACCCCATTCCAATGTCAACGACTCGTGCATCCCATGATGTCACTTTCTTCAGGTGGGTGCACAAATGGACTGTAGTTTGTGTCACTAGCCTACATCTCATTGCCTGCACAACGACGTCTGTGCCACCGAGCGATGTATCGGCTAACAAAGATGGCACATCGGAATACCGCATCCCCAAGCTACGCCAAACCAAGGGCGACGCCACCTCCGATACTCGATTAAACCGTGAGGCCATCCTATGGGCGAGACGGATTGCAAATGATAGCGACTGGTTAGTTGCGCTAGCCGAGCTTGAAGCACTTGAAGAAGGCTTACTCTCACCAAACACCGAGCGATTTATACGCTCTCGACTCTTGTGGCTCAAAGGCGATATTGCCACTGCAAATTCCACACTGTCTGAGGTGATTGTCAGTGACAAAGAGGGACTCGACTTATTACTTGCCGAACGGCAACGGCGCGCAATAGAGTCTGGTGACCCACTGGCCGCAGCGAAGATCGCCCTGGAGCGACTGCAGCTGGGTTATTCGGATGACAACGAGATCTCTCATTCTGATGTCTTTAATCTGTTATCTGCTGCAACCGTGCCGCAAATTGCATTAGAGCTTCGCAAAACTGAACCCAATAGCGACTGGGCAGCATGGCTAAGTCTAAACCAGGCCTATAGAAAAGGACGTGGCGCCGTCTTGGCATGGAGACAATCACAATCTCAATTACCAAGTGGCTTACTGAATCTTCCGTCCGGAATTCAAACCTGGTTAGAGAGTGACCTACCCAAGCGCATCGCAGTACTTCTACCCCTTAGCGGCCGCCTTAAGGATGTTGGTGAAACCGTTCTCGAAGGCATCACGGAAGGCCTGTACGCAAGTTACAGCGATTCAGCACTTCGACCTCAATTGATTACCATAGATACTGAACTTGCCGGCAGTAGCAGAGTTGCGCTCTTAGCAGCACTGGAGCGCGGCGCAGACTTTGTGGTGGGGCCACTCACCAACGAGCGAGTGATGGAGCTGCAAGCGCTTGATAGTTTGCCAATTCCGGTATTAGCGCTTAATCGGGGATCAACTTCGGAAAACGCACTACGGATGGGTGAAAAGCCTCTTTTGAGTCTGAGCCTCGCACCAGAAGATGAGGCCATTCAACTGGCAGCGATGGTTTGGCAAGAAGGTTTGCGTAAGCCTCTGATTATAATGCCGGACTCAACTTGGGGGCACCGCATGCAGGACGCCTTCAGTAAAGCCTGGGCATTACTTGGTGGAGATATCCGCGCGCTGACAATTCTGAGCGATGAAAAATCGGACAATGAAACAGTCGCGACAAGCCTCAAGACGCTTCAGAGCGAATCGCGTATTCAGGCGATCGAGATGGCTTTTGAGGCACCCGTCGACTCGCAAGCTCGACGTCGAAGTGATCTCGATGCAGTCGTATTGCTCGCACCTACACCCCAGATGGCACGCGAGATCCGACCGCTACTACGGTTTCATTACGCCGGAAAGCTGCCGGTGTATGCGCCCTCGTCCGTCTATCAGTCTGACTCAGGCATCACTAATCGTGATCTCAACGGGATTAGGTTCTTGCTACCGCCGAACGCATTCGTAAACGACAGGAAACGCTCAACGCAATTACACGCTCTGGGGCTAGATGCTGCGGCGCTTATTGATCATTATGATCAGGCAGAGGAAACCCGAGGCACCCTACTTTTCGGTGCAACGGGGGACCTAAGCGTTGATGCATCAGGCAATGTTCGTCGACGATTAAAACCGGCAGTAATTGCACGAGGAAAAGCACAGGCAATCAAGTAACCTTTAGCTGTCTGGCATCGGGCAGAAGAGGGACTTTTTTCATTCGAATAATCGGTCAATATTGGGAGACCTGCGCGGCGGAGTTTCTACGGACAAGAGACATCTCCACCATTGCTAGTAATGTGCGAAGCCGGTTTGGCGAGGTAGATCTTGTCGCTATTGATGGCAAAACTCTGGTTTTCATAGAGGTGAAATACAGGACTCAAAGCCACTTCGGTCCGGCGTCCCTCACCGTCACCCAAGGGCAACAGAGACGGATCGCACTGACAGCGAACGAATTTCGATCACAGCGGCCAGAGTATTGCCACTGGCACTGCCGGTTTGACATCATCGGATTTGATAAGAACAACGGTCACATTCAAGTAACGTGGTTAAAAGCTGCATTCGAACATATTGAGTAGTCTATTTATGGACAGTTTCGACATAACAGCTGATTTCTTTCGTCAGCAAATCGAACAAATCAGCTTAGTCGTCGATTCGGTGGCGAGCATGGCAGAGGTCGCGGCCCCCGAAATCGCAACCGCAATGATGGCGGAACGGAGAGTTTACTCGATTGGCACCGGCATCGACGCCCATGTTGCCATGACCTTTTGCCATTTGATCAGAGAAGGACTAGGGGATGATCGACCCAGCCTGCCCATTGCGCCCTTAACATCGACAGCCGCAGACCCCATCGACGCCTCGGCTCACTGGATTGCACGCGAGATACGAACACTGGGTCAACCAGGCGATGTCGCTGTAGTGTGGGCTGCAAATTTAACACCGATCGGTGTCGATTCGCTTCACTCAGCGATCACGCAGCGTGACATAACATCGTTTTGGATCGGCGCGACCAGCCCTAGCCACTCGCTTCCCTTCTCCAATGCAAGCGTGTCTGTCCGACTGGGGTTATGTTCCATGACTGCGGTTGCAATGGCTCGTATTGTTGAGAGTGTTCTCTTTGATCACTGACGACCGCGATCAATGGAGACCTATCACGCTCTGTTAAGACTACTTGACAAGCTTGAGTGAGGGCTTGCTGCCCGTGCCGGGCGAGCTCGGATCAGGCTCCGGTGGTGTTCGGTCATCTGAATCGTTCTCTTCATCAAAAATCATACCCTGACCGTTTTCGCGCGCGTATATCCCCAAAATACTAGTCAAGGGAAGAAATACCTCCATGGGCACACCACCAAAACGCCCACTAAAAGCGATCGCGTCGTTGCCTAGATGCAAACTTACGACGGCGGTGGGCGATATATTGAGGACGATCTGACCCTCGTTAACGTACTCAATGGGAACCACAACACCGTCTACCACTGCGTCAACCAGCACATGCGGTGTACAGTTGTTATCTACGATCCAATCGTAAATCGCACGAACCACATAAGGCTTACTGGGCGTCAACGGAATTACCTCACAGGATCAAGCGCGCATTTCTCGCTCTTGGATAGAGAGACTCTCCTGAAAGGCCTCTCGGCCAAATAAGCTGTCCATATAATTGTATAAAGGCTTAGTTTGCTTGCTAGCACGTATGTCAACACCCAGCGCAGGCAGACGCCATAAGATCGGGGCGATACAGCAATCCACGAGAGTGAACTCATCGCTCATAAAGTAGGGCTTTTCGGAGAAGATCGGTGACAACGCAGTTAGGCTATCGCCCAGATCTCTACGCGCCACAGTAACATCACTCGCATTGGATGAACGCAAAATTGTATCGACGAGTGAGCACCAGTCGCGCTCAACTCGATACATAAACAACCGGCTCTCGGCCCGTGCTACAGGGTATACCGGTAGCAACGGCGGATGCGGAAAACGTTCGTCGAGATACTCCATCATGACTTTTGACTCGTACAAGATGAGGTCACGATCAATGAGCGTCGGCATAGTATTGTAAGGATTCAAATCTCCCAGCTCAGGCACTGGGACCCCATCCAAACCTTCGACCAGATCCACTGACACCCCCTTTTCGGCCAACACAATCCTCACGCGGTGGCTGTATTGACTAGTACTATCTGAGAATAGGGTCATGGCAGAGCGTTTTGAGACCGCTGCTGCCGCGTCGTCGGTTACCTTCATGAAGAACTCCGGGCGGGGTTTTAAACGTAATAAAGGCGGAGCACTGCCCCGCCTTTGTTGATTATGCCCTTGTAGGCTAATTAGTGCACGTCTTTCCAGTACTCGCGGTTTAATGCCCACGCAATAATGAAGAAGATAGCTAAGAACAGCATCACTTTCTTGCCAATTTCGATGCGCGTTTGCTTGAACGGCTCCGCGGTGTAAGCGAGAAAATTCACAAGATCGTACATTGCGCCGTCAAACTCCGCTGTCGTCATAACGCCTGCAGCAGAAACCTCTAGAGAATCACAGTGACCATCCGCGTGATCACTGTCGGCGTTAACACACTGTGGCAAACCCTGCAGCTCAAGGAGAACGTGAGGCATACCCACATTTGGATAAACCAAGTTATTCACGCCGTAAGGGCGAGAGTCGTCCTGATAAAAAGTGCGAAGGTATGTGTAAAGGTACTCAGGCGTCTTCGCACGTGAAATAAGCGTGAGGTCAGGTGGCGCCGCGCCAAACCAACCCTTCGCGACATCTTTGTCCATGCTGATGTCCATGAGCGCACCAATCTTCTGGTCGGAATCTAGCAATAGGTGCTCGCGATAAAGATCCTCTGGAATACCCAAGTCTTTCGCTATACGGTTGTGGCGCGAATACTGAAGCGAGTGGCAGCCCGCGCAGTAGTTTGCATACAACGCCGCACCATGCTGCAGGGACCCTTGGTCACTCGCATCCGCTACAAACTCGTCGCAGGGGATGCTACCGCAGTCGTAGGCAGATTCAGCACCGACAGCTTTGAGTGGCAACCAGGTTAGCACAGCGACGATTGCCAAAGTGGCGACGTTTTTGCCAAAGCCCATACCACCATCCATGGTGATGCGGTCTGGCACCTCTTTCGTCTTATCCCACGTTGACCACCAATACATACCGAGGAAGAACACAAAGTAGTAGATCGTGCAGATCTGCGCCAGCATTGTGCGGCTCTCAGTTGGCGCCTTAACACCCAGCACACCGAGAATAATGAAACAAACAACAAAGCCAAGCAGCATCACGCGGTTGAGCATGCCGCGGTAGCGCCATGAGCGGACAGGGTTTCTATCGATCCAAGGCAATGCAAATGGGATGGCTACCGAGGCGGCGAAAGCTACGAAGCCCCAAAACTTATCTGGAACGGCACGCAATACCGAATAGTAGGGCGTGTAGTACCAAACGGGCGCAATGTGAGCGGGCGTCTTCAACGCATTAGCTTCTTCGAAGTTAGCTAACTCCAAAAAGTAGCCGCCCATCTCCGGCGCAAAGAAAATGATGCCGCAGAAAAAGAACAAGAAAACGGCGATACCCTGGATGTCGTGTACCGAGTAGTAAGGATGGAACTTTATTCCATCGAGCGGGACGCCATTCTCATCTTTGTGCTTCTTGATCTCAACACCGTCAGGGTTATTCGAGCCCACTTCGTGCAGCGCGAGAATGTGCAATACAACTAATGCCAGGAGTACGATGGGCAGTGCAACAACGTGCAGCGCGAAGAAGCGATTAAGCGTGATTCCTGAGAGAAGATAATCACCACGGATCCAGGTCGTAATATCTTCACCAACGACTGGGATAGCGCCAAACAGCGAAATAATAACCTGCGCACCCCAATAGGACATCTGACCCCATGGAAGCACATAACCCACAAACGCCTCAGCCATGAGCACGACAAAAATGAGCATGCCGAAGATCCAGATGAGCTCTCTCGGCTTCTGATAGGAGCCGTACATCATAGCGCGGAACATGTGCATATAAACGACAATGAAGAATGCGGAGGCCCCCGTGGAGTGCATGTACCGCAACAACCAGCCGTATTCCACGTCGCGCATGATGTATTCAACCGAAGCAAATGCCTCTTCAGCACTGGGCGTGTAGCTCATTGTCAGCCAAATACCCGTGAGCAACTGATTCACAAGAACGAGTAAAGAGAAAACACCAAAGAAGTACCAAAGATTGAAGTTCTTTGGCGCGTAATATTTACCCATGTGCGTGTCCCATGCACGCGTCACGGGGAGTCGCGCATCAATCCACGAGACCAAACCTGTCAATGCCTTTTCCATTTACGCAACCTCCGTGTCAACGCCAATGACGAGTACATCATCGCCTTCGAATGAGTAAGGTGGGATTATCAAATTGTCTGCAGCGGGCACGCCCTTGTAGACGCGCCCTGCCAAATCAAATTTAGAACCATGACAGGGGCAGAAGAAACCACCTAGCCAGCTGTCACCGCCCAGATCAGCCGCCCCCACCTCAGGTCGGAACTTCGGAGCGCAGCCTAAGTGCGTGCACAAACCAACAACCACTAAATACTCTTCATTTAGCGATCGCGATGTGCCGCTAATATAACTCGGTTGGTCTGAAGTATCGGAGTTTGGATCTTTGAGATTACCATCAAGATTTGGCAGTCCAGCAATCTGCTCAGGGGTTCTACGGAGTACGTACACGGGCTTACCGCGCCACTCAACAACCACCATTTGGCCAGGCTCGATTTTGCTGATATCGGCCTTTACCGGCGCACCCGCTGCCTTGGCTTTCTCAGAGGGATTCCATGACGCCATGAAAGGCACTGCGACACCGACCATCCCAGCGGCGCTAACGCCAGTCGTCGCCATGGTAAGGAATCGGCGTCTTGTTTGGTCTGATGTGCTGCCCGCGTCGGCTGCCTGACCTGCCTCAACTTCACTCATTCGGTTATCTCCGATCTTAGTTATGTTGTCGGCAGCGCTATGTCACTGCCGTATGTAAATTTAGAGCCGCGAAAGTTTAATCGTCGGTATTACGCACAGCAAGGCGACGCAGGCCATAAATGGCCTGCTTATAGTCAAAATTTGTTCAGTAACGTGACAGCGGTCGCTGCCACCAGACATTTTAACGCTTTGAGAACTGCGGACGACGACGTGCTTTGCGCAGACCGACTTTCTTACGCTCGACTTCACGCGCATCGCGGGTAACAAAGCCTGCAGCGCGCAAAGTACCCCGTAGGGACTCGTCGTACTCAAGAAGCGCGCGAGTCAAACCGTGACGGATCGCACCCGCCTGACCGAAACTGCCGCCACCGGCAACCGTGATGTTTGCGTCAAACTTCTCCGCTGTCTCAGTGAGCTCAAGCGGTTGGCGCACAATCATGCGAGCAACTTCACGACCAAAATATTCGTCAATGCCGCGTCCATTAATTGTGATAGCGCCGTTACCGCCCTTTAGAAAGACACGTGCGGTTGACGTCTTGCGTCGACCGGTACCGTAATACTGTGCAACTGCCATTATTTAATCCTTAAATTGTCAGCGACTGAGGCTGCTGAGCCGTGTGTGGGTGCGAAGGCCCAGAATAAACTTTCAACTTCTTGAACATGGCACGACCGAGTGGGTTGCGAGGCAACATGCCCTTCACAGCTCTCTGGAGTACACGCTCGGGGGCGCGCTCGATAAGTTTTTCAAACGTGAATGACTTCAGGCCACCTGGATAACCTGTGTGATGGTGATACATCTTATCGGTCGACTTTGCGCCAGTGACACGAATTTTTTCGCAGTTCACAACAACAACATAGTCACCCATATCCATATGAGGTGTGTACTCAGGCTTATGCTTACCACGCAGACGATGTGCGATTTCAGCCGCCAAACGTCCAAGAGTCATGTTTTCTGCGTCTACAACGTACCAATCGTGATGTACATCGCCCGCTTTCGCACTATAAGTTTTCATGCAATTGCCCACTAGGCCTGAATTAAAGGAGGGCGGAGATTACAGGAGCAAGCGCCGCCTTTCAATAGATCAGGTGAGGTTAAGGCAGATGTTCTCGACCCAAATATTCCACAGATTGCATCTCAATTAATCGAGACAAAGTGCGTTGAAACTCAAAAGCGAGCTTTTTTCCCGAATACAAGTCGACCATCGCGCGATCTGCCACGATAGCAACTTTAATATTTCGATCGTAAAACTCATCGATCAGCGTGATAAATCGACGCGCACCATCCTCTATTTCCGAGGTAAGCTCCGGCACATTGTCAATCAATACTGAGTGATATTCTTTTGCCAACTGGGTGTAATCGGCTGCCGAACGAGGCGCCAGGCAGAGCTCCGCAAACTCCGCAAGCAGAACACCCTCAGACACTCCCAAGACCTGAAGGTGGCGACGATTGATAACGAGCGACGCAGCCTCAGGTCGTTTGCCACCGCTTAGATCTGAAAACAGTTTGTAAAGAGGCGATGACGTGTTAGCCGCCGGGGCCTCATCAGCCAACACGAAATTCTCGTCAGCCGATACGAAATAAAGCTTCGATTGACTAAGCACCCTCAAACGATAGTCGACACCGCTATCAACATTCAGCACTCGCGTGTTGGCCTCTACTGCCTTAATCGCGGGAATAAAGCGCGCCCGCTGAAGACCGTTCTCATACAGTCCCTTCGGTGCAATATTCGACGTCGCAACCAGACAAATACCTCGATCGAACAGCTTTTGCATGAGACCACCAAGCAACATAGCGTCACCAATATCGCTGACGTAGAACTCGTCGAAACATAAAACTGCAGCCTCGCTGGCAATCCGATCTGCGACAAGGTCTAAAGGATTTTTCTCACCAGACAGTTCTGTGAGATCTGCATGAACTCGCTGCATAAATCGATTGAAATGCATTCTGCTTTTGCGCTCAAAATCTAGCGCCTCGTAAAACGAATCCATCAGATAGGTTTTACCTCGGCCGACGCCACCCCACATGTACAGGCCGGTGATCGGCGTAGGGGTGCTCTTACCCAGCAGTTTGGCAAAGAGTGATTTCTTTTCTGACCGTCGCTGATTAAGACGCTCGAAGACGTCTTGCAATGCATCGACCGCCTGTGCCTGTGCTTCATCGGGCAAAATAGCACCGGAGCGGAGGTCTGATTGATAGCGTTCTTTCGGCGTCATCGGCATGGGAGCGTTTCTTGTTAATTGGGAAGTTAAAACGTGCGCGACTCTATCGCCTGCTCTTTTATACGACAAGAATCGGTTTAGGATGACGACTATTTCCACTAGCTAAGCGCGCGACAACCATGCAACATTGCAATGTGTGCAGCTTGAATAATGGATGTGTGGAGTAAGAATGGAATCAACCGCAACTACCTTAGGTTACTTTCTATTAGTCGGTTTTGCCGTGGGCTTAGCTGCGGGCTGGTGGGCTGCAACCCAACGGCGGGACGGTAACGACGGTGTCATCAACGAACTCCGACGTGAACTAGAGGCAGCAAAAACGGCACATCGCAATTACGAGCAATCTGTCACCAACCACTTTGCCAACACTGCACAGCTACTACATCGAATGCAGGACGACTACCGCTCCATCTACACGCACATTGCCTCGGGTGCACAGGAGTTGTGCGATGCGGAAGTCGCAAGCCAACTCGATGACACGAAGTTAGTAGGCAACGCCTTTGATTTAGCCGATCACCTCGTAGATCCAGGTCAACCATTGGACTACGCTCCGAAGAAGACCCCCCATGAGGCCGGCCAACTTTCTGAAGAGTTTGGATTGGAGAAGGACTACAAGCCCAGCGCAAGTTGATGAGCTGAACCGATGATATGGACGGCGGCAATAGACACGAGCCGGAACTCACCCTGAAGTGCTACGTCACTCTTAGGTTCATCAAGTGCTAACAAGTTAGAACAATTAACCACACAAAACCCCATGGCACTGTCGCTTATCTGTTATCACTACCGGCTTACCCTTAACTCTGCTCGACGCCAAATAAACCTTAAGCACAAAGACAGCACTCGCATCATTGAGTAAGGGCGCACAGCTAGCATCAGTTGAATATACGAAGAACGTGGGTCAATTGCCTGCTTCAAGTCTAAGCCTCGCACTAACCGAACACATGACGGCATAACAACCTGCTCAATGCGTGAAGTTTAAGACTTAAGCTGGGCTATCGATATCGACAAACTCGTGTTCAATATCGAATTTCTCTGCCACCCAGTGACCCAGTGTCCGGGCACCAAAACGCTCCGTCGCATGGTGACCCGCGGCAATAAAAGCGATATCTCGCTCGCGGGCCACGTGAACTGTTTGCTCTGATATCTCGCCGGTGATGAACAAATCCACGCCCGCGTCTGCGGCGTCATCGATATACCCCTGTCCGCCACCTGTACACCACGCGACCGACCTGATGGGCGTGTCCGCTTCCCCTATTGTAATGACCGACCTGCCAAGCGCCTCAGATAAAGCAATAACAACCTCAGAGAGTGGGCGACTGTGTGTATAGCTACCAGTGAAAACCGGGTAACTCACATCACTCTCTTTGAGACGCTGCCAAGAAGGGACTCTCAGCGTCCGTCCTAAGCCGGCGTTATTGCCCAGCGTTGGGTGGTTATCTAAGGGCAAGTGATAGGCAAATAGGCTTATGTTTGCTCGGACCAGAGCCCGTATACGCTGCCCTTTCATCCCCACTAAACACGGGTCTTCACCTCGCCAAAAATACCCGTGATGAACGAGGATAGCATCAGCCTCAAGCGCCACTGCTCGGTCGATCAAGGCCTGTGACGCAGTGACTCCAGAGACGAGCCGCGATACCTTCTGGGCACCCTCGACTTGTAAACCGTTTGGGCAATAATCGTTGAAAGCCGCAGTGTTTAACTCGTCATCCAATGCCTGCTTTAAATGATCTCGGTCAACAGCCACGCTTACCCCCACAATATACTTCAGTTGAAACACATTATACGCTGACTTTGATTTACACTAGCCCCGTTAATCAGGGGGATGAATCGGTGCGCGAATGGTTTGCACAGCTGGTTTGGCCAGCGCTTGTTGGCGTTTTAGCGGCCATTATTCTGCTAAATGATGAGTGGCTGAAGTTACCGGGTGATAAGCAAGGACCCGCTTCTTACAGCGAAGCGGTTGCCATCGCGACACCCTCGGTCGTAAACATCTACACAGCCAAGCTCGTAGCCGAAAAAGCGCCCGTCCTAAACGCCCCACTCCTTCGACGCTACACAAACGCCGGAGAGCTACAACCTCGAGTAGAGCGCTCGCTAGGGTCGGGGGTTATCATGAGCACCGACGGTCATATCATCACTAATCAGCACGTCATCGATGGCGCTCAGACGATACAAATTCTACTCTCCGACGGCAGACGAGCCAGTGCCGCAGTGGTGGGCATTGATCCGGACACTGATCTCGCACTATTAAAAACAGAGCTAGAGGGACTCTCCGCCATCGAAACAGCCGACTCTGATGCGATAAAGGTGGGAGATGTTGTCATGGCCATTGGAAACCCCTATGGCTTCGGCCACTCTGTGACACTCGGTATCGTCTCTGGCCTAGAACGATATGGACTCCAACTCGCAGCTTACGAGAATTACATTCAAACCGATGCTGCCATTCATCTCGGAAACTCGGGCGGTGCGTTGATTGACTCCCAAGGCAGACTCGTTGGCATCAACACGCTGATATACACTGGCGGGCAGGATCAGCACAATGATGCAAACGGCATTGGAATTAACCTGGCCACGCCCAGCAATGTTGTGAATATGGTGATTTCTGATCTCGTTGAGTACGGCGGCGTTATCCGCGGTTGGCTCGGGGTGGGCGTGGATTTACTCCTCGGGCTAGACGAACAAGGTCGGACCACCCAATCTTTGCTGGTCACCGAAATTGCCCCCAGAGGACCGGCAGAACGCGCTGGGATTCAAGTTGGAGACTTAATTATTGGCCTGGAGGGCGCCCCCGTAAGTGACGCGCGAGAGGCCATGCAAACAATTGCACGACTTCGACCAGGTGACCGAGTGCTAGTCGGTCTGCAGCGAAAGGAACAGCTATTCGAGGTAGACGCTATTGTCGCAACCCGACAACCCAGCAACTGAGTTAGTCTGTTCCCTCTAATCGCACGCGCGCCGCCATCGCATGTGCAACCAGTGACTCACCATCAGCAATTGTGCCAGCCACCTCGGCTAAAGCGCTTGCACCGGCCCGATTAACGTCAATAATCGAGGTGCGTGTCTGAAAATCATAAACACTAAGTGGCGACGAGAAGCGTGCTGCACCCGAAGTCGGTAATACATGATTCGTGCCTGCACAGTAATCACCCAGTGATTCGGAGCTATAAGCGCCCATAAAGATAGCCCCAGCGTGAGTAATCTCCTCCAGCAACTGGTCTGCATCCTGCACAGCCAACTCGAGATGCTCTGGCGCAAAGCGGTTCGATAACTGTGCAGCACTTGCTAGATCGTCGACAGCAATAAGAGCCCCTCGGTTTTGTAAGGAGGCCTCTATTACAGCTCGTCTTGGCATCGTGGGCAGCAGGGCCTGAATCGCATTTGATACCGCATCCAAATAAGCGACGTCGGGCGAAATACAAATCGCCTGAGCCACTTCGTCGTGCTCAGCTTGAGACATTAGGTCAAGTGCAATCCACTTAGGGTCTACAGAGCCATCGGCGATGACAAAAATCTCGGAGGGACCAGCGATCATATCGATGCCAACTTTGCCAAAGACCTGTCGCTTTGCCTCTGCCACAAACCGGTTACCAGGTCCCACAATTTTATCCACCGCCGCAACACTCTGTGTGCCGAAGGCCAAGGCGGCTATCGCCTGAGCGCCACCAATCGTCACAACCTTATCGACACCCGCCATCGAAGCTGCAGCCATAACTAGTGGATTCAGTACACCATCCGGCGTTGGGGCGACCATCGTTATATTTGGTACGCCCGCAACTTTCGCGGTAATCGCATTCATAAGAACGGATGATGGGTAACTGGCTTTGCCCCCGGGGACGTACAGCCCTGCGCTAGACATCGGACTAATCCGCTGCCCTAACCGGCTGCCGTATTCGTCTTCAATGGACCAACCATCTGTCAACTGTTGCTGGTGAAAGCGTTTTATCCTAGCGGCGGCTATTTCGAGTGCGGAATGTTCGGCATCGCTTATCTTTGCCTCGAACTGTGCGAGACGATCGCGATCGAAGATTAGCTCGGACATTACTGACGCAGGGTGTTTATCGAGCTTTTGGGTCAACTCAAGTAGTGCAGAATCACCCCCGCTTCTCACGGTTTCGATTATCTCACTCACCGTAGTTACGAGCCGAGCATCAATGACCTCCATCGGCGCTTGCAAAGCGGTAATCTGCGCCTCGAAGTCGGAATCGAGACTGCTTAACCGTCTAATATCAAGCGTCACTTAAGGTTGCTCCCTGTGCTGTTTCCACTTGATGAAACGGCATCCGATATAGAAGAGACCAAGCCAGTCATCACGATATTTCGAGTGCGCAAAGAGGCCTTATTGACAATAAGTCGTGACGAAATGTCGGCGATATGCTCCCGAGGCACCATCCCATTAGCTTTAAGCGTGTTACCCGTATCAACAATATCCACAATCTCATCAGCAAGCCCCATGATCGGTGCTAGCTCCATGGCACCGTAGAGTTTGATGATGTTAGGCTGAAGGCCACGTTGCGCGTAATGATCGCGCGCGATATTGACGAACTTTGTTGCTACACGAATCTTTGCTGATGATCTCGGCCGAGCGTTCTCGACTCCCGCGGTCATCAATTTACATCTTGCTACTTCAAGGTCCAAGACCTCGTACACGCCCTCGTCACCAAACTCCATAAGAATATCTTTGCCCACAACCCCGACGTCAGCTGCACCGTGTTTGACATAAGTGGGCACGTCCGCGCCGCGAAGCAATACGAAGGAAACGCCCTCACGCGTCGTCGGGAAGATGAGTTTACGGCTCCTTTCAACGTCCTCTAGCGGCTCGATACCGGCAGCAGCAAACAGCGGTAGAGTCTCTCTTAAGATACGTCCCTTGGTGAGTGCAATCGTCAGCGTTTCATCCTCTTTAGACATCAATTACCTCTTTTCCGGACAATATCGGCGCCTACTAATTTAAGCTTCTCCTCGATCCGCTCATAACCACGATCGATATGATAGATGCGGTCGATTCGTGTCTCTCCCTTCGCCGCAAGGCCAGCAATGACCAAACTTGCTGAAGCACGAAGATCGGAGGCCATGACCCGCGCTCCGCTGATTTCCTCTCGGCCGCGGATAATAACTGAATGCCCGTCGATGGAAATATTGGCACCCATACGGGACATTTCTTGCGCATGGATCAACCGATTCTCAAAAATGGTCTCTGTAATCCGTGCCACACCATCTGCGACGAGATTGAGCGCTGTAAATTGCGCCTGCATATCGGTCGGGAAACCTGGGTAAGGCGCAGTGATTACATCGACTGACCGAGGCCGCTTACCTGACATATCAGCGGTAATCGATTCGCCTCTAAGTTGCACATCCACACCGGCCTCGCGCAGCTTGTCTACCACAAGACCAAGGTGTTCTGCGTCTGCACCCTCGACTGTAATGCATCCGCCCGTAGCTGCGGCAGCAACGAGATACGTTCCCGCCTCGATGCGATCCGGCATCACAGTGTATGAACATGAATTTAACGTCCCAACACCTCTGATGACGAGCGTATCCGTGTCGTCACCCGAGATATCGGCTCCCATCGCGCGTAAAAACTTCACGAGATCGGTTATCTCAGGTTCCCTCGCAACATTGCGAAGTACGGTCTCGCCCTCAGCCAGTACCGCTGCCGTGAGTAAGTTCTCCGTGCCGCCAACAGTGACCGTCTCAAAGGTAAAGTCGCAGCCTCGCAGTCCACCCTCGGTGGTTGCTACGATATAACCGTCGCGCACATCGATCCGTGCGCCCATTGCCTCAAACCCTTTCAGGTGCAGATCTACCGGTCGACTCCCTATTGCGCAACCACCAGGGAAGGAGACCTCAGCACGTCCAAATCGCGCAAGCAAAGGCCCCATCACCAGGATTGAGGCACGCATAGTCTTAACGAGCTCGTAGGGTGCACGACGACTACTCAACTCTGCAGCAGAAATACACAACGAGCCCGACTCATCAACGGCGACGTCAACTCCAAGGGCGCCCAAAAGCTCTATCATCGTCGTGATGTCGTTCAAATGAGGAACATTTGTCAGCCTGAGCTGCTCAGACGCCAACAAACTCGCTGCCAATATGGGTAGCGCCGCATTTTTTGCGCCTGAAATAGCCACGCGGCCCTGTAGCGGCTTGCCACCACGAATAATAAAATAATCCACGTCAGAGGATCCAGATCAGGGCGTGTTCGCGATGATGTTAACGGCGTGAAGCGCACCCGAACGGATGAACTCATTCAGTGGCGCATAAACTTTTTGTTGTCGGGCAACAGGTCGGAGCCCTTCGAACATATTACTGACAACTGTCACCTGACAGTGCGATCCGTCAAGCTGAACATCAATCTCAGCCCCAGGGAATGCGCCTTCTAAGGCGGTGATGATAACGGCCTCATTCATCATCGAGGTCCTCCGGTATATTCGCTGCCACATTCCACTCGGCAACCACCTGACCAACATCACCGTTGGCGGCCTTAGCGGCTGAAGCGAATTGATTCTGGTAGATCTGTCCCAGGTTAATGTCTTCGACGATTAGATTCCTAAGCCGCCACGACCCATCCCTGAGTTTGCCCATCTGATATCGCACCGTGTATGTCCGATCACCGGAACCGTAAACTAGCTGGGTAATAGAAGCAGACCGCGCTTTGGGGTCAATATCATCATCGTCCACAATTTCGAACTTGGAGCCGCTAAACGCCAACAACCCTTTAGCATACGTTCTGATGAGACCCGACTTAATGATGTCAGTGAAGGCCTCGAGTTGCTCGCGTAGTGCTTTTTTTCCTTCCTCATCTAAGCTTTTGTACCTGCTGCTTGAGGCGTAATCTCCCATCACGCCTTTGGCAAAACCTCGCCAATCAATAGTAGCGTCCAGCACCGCTCCAATTTCGCCGTAAAAACGATCAGGGTCGTCATCGAAGTACTCCGGCGCGCCATCGATAATGGTCATTATCTGACTGGTCGTGAACTCAATAATGGGCTTGGGTGCCTTGTCGTTGACTTGAGCACTACTTGGCAAAGCCGACATCGTGAAGACCAACGCCACAAATCCTTTGAAAAACAACGCCGAGATTTTCATAGCTTTCCTTTCTAAAATATCCAGACTCCCGACTTTCTCGGGACGATCGACCCTATCGCAGCGTTAAGAAGCGTTCTAACGCCAAACACTTCGCGTATGATAACCGATCGCTCGGTTTCAGCGACGAGTTTAAATGATCAAGGTGTACCATTACCCAAATGTTAGATGCGTTTTTTATTTTTGCCGGGCTTATCGGAGTTGTTTGGAGTTCGGACAAATTCATTGACGGCGCCGCTGCAATCGCCCGGCTCGCGGGTCTGTCACCCTTGCTGATTGGGCTAACGATCGTCTCGCTCGGAACCTCTGCACCGGAGATTGTGGTATCGACCATCGCATCGCTGTCTGGATCGGGCGAGTTGGCGGTAGGAAATGCATTAGGTTCGAACATCGCCAATACCGGATTAGTTTTGGGCGTCACGTTGATTATCAGAGCGATGTCCGTTGAAGCCTCAGCCACACGAAGGGAGCTTCCCCAAATGCTTGGCGCCACTTTGCTAGCAGGTGCGCTTTTGGTCGACGGCACTTTGTCTTTTTTGGACGGAACAGTCCTTCTGGGTGCGCTCATTATCTTCTTATTTCTGTTGGCTCAGCGCGGAAGTGTTGCAGCGTCTGTATTGCAAGAGCCAGGCGCTACCAGAGCCGGAGTAGCCTGGCTTAAGTTTGTTGGTGGTCTGGCACTTCTGGTCATTTCCTCACGAGTATTAGTGATAGGCGCGGTAAATGTTGCGACATTACTCGGCGTATCGGAACTCATTGTGGGTCTGACCATTGTCGCCATCGGGACGAGTCTTCCTGAACTGGCGGCATCCGTCGTAAGCGCAATAAAAGGACACTCGGACATAGCGCTAGGTACTATTGTTGGGAGCAATATCTTTAACCTGCTCATCGTATTGCCAATTCCAGGCCTCATGACTTCCCTCCCGATAAGCCCGGATGTCATTAATCGCGACTGGCTATTCACATTTTTGTTAGCCATGTTCTTACTGTTCTTCACTTGGCAAGCTCAGCGCACAGCTACGAGCCACAGCAGCGCGACCGGTGAACTCGGCCGCGCCGCAGGTGTCGTACTACTTGGGACCTATTTAGGCTACCTTACGATTTTAATTACAGCGTCGGACCTCGGAGGGTAAATATGACTAATCCACCTATTCGCTCCGCATCGGAATCAGCGCTGAGAACTATAGATATCGAGATGCGCGCCATCGCGGCGCTCAAATCTCGTATTGATGATAAGTTCTCCGAGGCGGTCAACATTCTTGCCGCCGTGAACGGCAGAGTGATCGTTAGCGGCATGGGCAAAAGTGGCCACATCGGAAACAAAATAGCAGCAACGTTAGCGAGCACCGGCACCCCCGCGCAGTTCGTTCATCCAGCTGAAGCCTGCCATGGTGATATGGGTATGATCACCCAAAACGACGCGGCATTGCTAATGTCGAATAGCGGTACAACGAGCGAGATAACGGCTCTACTACCCATGCTCAAACGTTTAGGAATACCGATCGTTGCAATGACCGGCAGTCCAGAATCAACCTTAGCGACCGCGGCTGATGTTCACTTGAACATTGGTGTTGACGAGGAGGCCTGTCCCCACGATCTCGCCCCAACTGCAAGTACAACCGCCAATCTAGTCATGGGTGACGCATTAGCTGTCGCGCTTCTAGAGCACAAGGGCTTCACCGCCGAGGACTTTGCCTTCACCCACCCCGGGGGGGCACTTGGGCGCCGCTTACTGACACGGGTATCTGATCTTCAAGTCAGCGGGACAGACATACCTCGGGTTGCACCGACAACGTCTCTGGCTGACGCGCTCATGGTGATCTCTGCTAAAGGACTCGGTATGTCCACCGTCACCGATGAGAGAAACAGTCTGCTTGGTATCTTCACAGATGGCGACTTGAGGAGGGCACTCGAACAGGGACATAGCTTAAGCACCACAGAAGTCGGCAGTGTTATGTCGCAAGGTGCTAAGACAATCGATGGCGACGCTCTCGCAGCTGAAGCTGTCAAGCGAATGGAATCAGACGGCATTTCCGCCCTTGTTGTCACCGATAAAACAGGGGCTGTAACAGGTGTCATCCACCTCTTGGCACTTCTCAGGGCCGGAATCGTATGAATCAACGTAGCGCGATTAAACTTCTCGTTTTGGACGTCGACGGTGTAATGAGCGATGGCAAGGTGACGTATACCAGCGATGGGACTGAATTAAAGTCATTCAACATAAAAGATGGTCTGGGCATCAAACGGGTTCAAAGAGCAGGCATTCAAACCGCCATCATCACAGGACGCGCCTCTCCGATGGTAGAGCGCAGGGCCAGTGAACTTGGCATACATCACCTCATTCAAGGCCGCGAGGATAAACTGGCCGCGCTGGAAGAACTACTTGGATCACTAGAAATCGATCTCCAGTCCGTAGCCTACATGGGGGATGACCTACCCGACCTAGACGCCATTGTTGGCGTTGGCCTAGGTTCGTGCCCGGCAGATGCAGCCCCTGCAGTCAGAGCAAAAGCGGATTGGATTGCCTCGCTCAATGGCGGCGAAGGGTGTGTGCGCGAGTTATGTGATTATCTATTGGACGGCGCGATACTATGAGATGGAGTCTTTCAGGCGCTGTTGTAGGTGTCATCGCCGTGCTCGTTTTTTTAGCGCGCCTCGAGAGCCAAACGCCAACGAACTCCGAAGCCAGCAAGCTCATCGCTACTGAGATCAATCAACTCGAACTAATTCGTTACGATTCAGCTGGTCGAAAGCTGGAGGTCAGCCGCGCCAGGCACGCAGTACAACTTGAAGGGCAACCCGACCTAATGCTGGGGGAATTGCATGTAGAGCGTGAAGACGAACAGGGGGTTCGTTGGCAGTTAGACGCACCACGTGGACTGTCTCAAACTCGCAACGACATATTGGTTTTATCCGGTGGTGTCACTGTGAAACGAGGTGCTGATGTGACCTTGCTAACCGAGCAACTCACGATTGATGCGGAGCGAAGTTTAGCGACATCTTCAAGTGACGCTACACTTACCAGCGCCCGCGGCATTACAAAGGGATCACAGCTTCATATCGATTTTCGCGGCGGCACAGCCTCGTTACTCGGCGATGTGACTTCCAGCTTCGTAAAAGGAACCAGCGGCAAGTGAATTTGAAGCCCCAAAAAAGTATGCGACGGTTCAGCGCTAAAGCGGCCCTTCTTGTGCTGATAGCCAGCACCACAAACGCAAACGATAATGATCAGCCGATTGAAATATCCGCTGATCAGGTCACGCGTGAGGAGCCATCGGGACTAACAACGTACCGCGGGTCGGTCGAGTTGCGCCAGGGATCGATGGAGATTAAGTCTGACAGCTTAGTGTTTTCCTTTGATGAGCAGGGTGCCTCAGTGATCACCGCTACCGGCTCACCCGCCACACTCAAGCAGATGCCATCCACGAGCGATGGACCTATCGAGGCGCAGGCCAACGCTATTGAATATCAGGAGAGCCGTGACCGCGTTCGGCTGATTGGCGATGCTAGAATTCTCCAGGATGGTGCAGTTATAGAGGGCAGTACGATCGAGTATGTTGTTAGTTCACACCGGGTCATCGCTGCTGGGTCTCCAGATGGCAATAAGCCCCAGCGCGTTAAGGTGACAATCCCACCGAACTCGCTTCGAGAGAACCCCGAACGTGACTGAAGTTTTAGCAGCAAGAGGGCTAGCCAAGTCCTACCGTGGACGCCGTGTCGTGAATGGCATGTCAATGTCAGTCAGCGCTGGGGAGATCATTGGTCTTCTGGGCCCGAATGGTGCAGGAAAAACAACGTGTTTCTATCTGATGGTTGGCCTTGTTGCCAGCGACGAGGGGCACATCACCCTCTGCGGGAACGATGTCACATCACTGCCAATCCACCTAAGAGCACGACAAGGTCTGGGCTATCTTCCGCAGGAAGCTTCAATATTCCGGAGGCTCTCTGTTGAGGACAACCTGATGGCGATAATCGAAACCCGCCATGACCTAAATGACGAAGAGCAACACGCGCTCTGCGATGAGCTGCTACGCGAGTTCCATATCACACATCTGCGATCCTCTCTCGGTCAAAGCCTGTCGGGCGGTGAGAGGCGACGTGTAGAAATCGCCCGCGCGCTTGCCACCGATCCGAAAGTGATTTTGCTGGACGAACCCTTCGCGGGTGTCGACCCAATCTCCATCTCAGATATCAAAGCCATCATCACGCACCTCAGAGATCGTGGCTTGGGCGTATTAATCACCGATCATAATGTCCGCGAGACCCTCGATATCTGTGAACGCGCCTATATTGTGAGCGAGGGGAGTGTCATCGCGGAGGGTAACGCGCAGAGCATTCTCGACGATGCCAAGGTCCGAAAAGTCTATCTAGGTCAGGATTTCAGACTTTAACTCGGTGAATCCCTTTTTCATATATTTGAGTTTAAGCAAAAGGCGGGCCAAGCGGTTTGCCTTTGTTGAATTGAAAACGCTAAACTGTCTCTCCAATGGCGGCTGAAAGAGATCAATGAAGCAAGCGCTGCAGTTAAAGCTCGGGCAACAACTCACGCTGACACCCCAGCTACAACAAGCTATTAAGCTGCTTCAATTAAGTACACTTGATCTTCAGCAAGCCATTACCGAAACCCTCGAGAGTAATCCGCTTCTCGATGAGGAAGAGGCTGTAAGCGAAGCCGCGGTCGACACTGACCTCAGAGAGCAAGTCGACTTTTCAGACGCGACAGCGGTGGATCTCCCTGGAACCGAACTACAAGTTGATGCAGCTTGGGAAGATGTTATGCCTTCTTCCGCACCAGCGACGCCAGCTCAAGGGACCGGCGGTGACGACATAAACTTCGCAGAACGCGATTCGAGTCCCGAGACGTTACAATCTCACCTCTTGTGGCAACTCAATCTAACACGCTTCTCTGAGACCGATCGAACTGTGGCGCTTGCGTTCATTGATGCAGTCGACGAAGACGGAAGGCTGACGCAGACAGCAGAACAGATATTCGAAGGGCTCAGCATCGAGAACCTAGAGTTTGAGGAGGTCATGGCGGTCCTTCATCGGCTACAGCACTTTGAACCAACCGGTGTGTTTGCAACCAACCTACAGGAGTGTCTGTTAATCCAGCTACGCCAAATGTCAGAAGACACGCCTCACAGGGATACTGCGGGGTTAATGGTACGAAGGCATATCGAGCAAATTCCTGTTGCCGAACCGAAACACTTAGCGCGAAGAATGCGAACAACACCCGAGGACATTATAGGCGCTCTTAGATTAATTAGATCATTAAACCCTACCCCGGGTGCATCAGTAGAAACCTCGGCAACTGAATACGTCATCCCAGATGTCTTTGTGAAGCGCGTCGAGGGCAAGTGGCGGGTCGAACTCAACCCCGATATCGCGCCCAAGCTGCGCATTAATCATCATTACGCTGAGCTTCTCAACGCGGGAACCAGCGCCGATCGAGACTATGCGCGAAACAACGTACAAGAAGCTAAGTGGTTCATAAAGAGCCTTCTCAGTCGAAATGAGACATTACTGAAGGTAGCCTCGTCAATTGTGCAGCATCAGCGTGCCTTCCTCGAACATGGTGATGAGGCGATGCGGCCCTTAATACTCGCGGACATTGCTGGAGAAGTTGACTTGCATGAGTCGACTGTCTCGCGTGCAACGACGAGAAAGTATATGCATACACCCCGTGGCATTTATGAACTGAAGTACTTCTTCTCAAGCCATGTCGCAACCACCGAAGGTGGTGAGTGCTCCTCTACGGCAATCAAAGCTCTCATCAAGCGAATCATTGGCGCAGAAAACCCTCAGAAACCGCTTAGTGATGCAAAGCTATGCACGCTCCTTGCTGACGAAGGAGTTGTTGTTGCCAGACGTACCGTCGCAAAGTATCGAGAGCAAATGAATATAGGCCCCTCAAACGAAAGGAAGCGGTATATCTAATCGAGAGTAAAAACATAGGAGAAACATAATGAGAGTGACTATTAGTGGACACCACGTTGAAGTAACCGATGGCTTAAGAGAGCATATTTCTAAAAAACTTCGGCGCGTACAGCGTCATTGCGACGGTATCGATCATATCGAATTTGTCCTGATAGTAGAGCGAGCAGAGCACAAGGCTGAAGCAAATCTTCACCTAGCTGGAGCTGATTTTTTTGCTTCAGAGACTCTCGCAGATATGTATCCAGCGATAGACTCCGTTATCGACAAACTAGATCGTCAGGTCACCGATTACAAACGTAAACAGCGCACGCATTAGGATCTGACAAAGGCTTAAAGGCAGTTTTGGTGTGGTTCACTTCGCATCAGTATTGAGTGGCAGCGCCCGCCTTCGCTATGATCACTAAGTGGCAGAATAGAAAATACGCTCTATGAAATTCAGAGAGTACGCGTGTCCTTTTAAGCAGGAAAAGTAACGAATCCGTAATGCGTATTATTATAGTGAGTGGCAGTTCTGGATCAGGTAAAAGCTCCGCGCTGAACCAGCTGGAGGACATGGGTTTTTATTGCGTTGAAAATCTCCCAGTGACGCTGGTTGAGTCGCTGATATCGCATTTCACGCAAACGCCCTCGTCGATCTATACGGGTCTCGCTATTTGTATCGACATCCGCACCGAGGATAAAGGGGTCAGTGATCTTCGGGATTTCCTCAAGGTGCTGCGTGACCGAGTGACGTTCGAGCTAATCTTTTTTGATGCAACCGAGCAAGTGCTCAACAAGCGCTTTAACGAGACGCGCCGAAGGCACCCCTTGAGCGAGAACGGACTGTCCCTCACCAATGCGCTTGCTGTCGAACGGATTCTTTTGGAGCCAATCATCTCCGAAGCTGATCTGATAATAGACACCTCAGAAATGACTCCCTATAACCTACGTGAGGTCATGGAAGCGCAATTTAGTAAGGTCAGATCAGGGATGGCCATTACTGTCGAGTCGTTTGGCTTCAAAAAAGGCGCCCCGCTTAACGCTGACATCGTGCTCGACATGCGTATGCTCGCAAATCCTCACTGGGATCCGGAACTCCGACCTTACACAGGGCAGACGCCACAGGTGAAGCAATTTATTGAGGCACACCCTGAAACTGAGTCCGTGGCCAATGACGTGATTAACATGCTACTAACTTGGGTTCCTCTCTACCAAAAGAGCCAGCGCGCCTATCTCAACATCGCTATTGGTTGCACCGGGGGCAAGCATCGATCCGTTTATATGACTGAACGAGTGGGTAAGGTTCTCGCACAGCACTTTGAGGGCGTCTTCGTGACTCACAGGGATATGCCAAAAGACTGAGTGCAACCGGGTCTGGTATTTGTTTGCACCGCATACGTCGCCGAAATGATGAAAGCGATGTTACCCTTGCGCGCATTCGGGAGGATCTTAGATGGTCGACATCAGTGGACAGGCAAGCCCCGCTGTAACGCGCGTTGCAGCAGCGCTCCGCTCGGGAGCCCTAACTGATGCTGCCTCATACCTACCTGATATGTCTCCAGGTGACATCGCCTACCTCATTAGTGCCTCGCCGCCCGCGACACGTGAGGAGCTTTGGTCATTACTCGATCACGAGCAGGAAGCCAACGTTCTCAATGAGCTTCCCGATGACATAAGGAACGCATTTCTGGTCGGTCTTCAGCCCGAGGCCGTTGCCGAGATCATTGCTCAACTTGACGACGATGATGTCGCCGACATTCTGCATGAACTGCCGCAAGCAGATACCGATCTGATCCTAGACTCACTGACCATCGATGATCGTGAGCGATTCGAGACCGCGCTCAGCTATCCTGATCACGTCGCTGGCGGCTTGATGAGTACGGATACACTGACCATCCGACCAGATCTTACGATGGACGTAGTTCTGCGTTACCTTAGGCGTCATACGCGCCTACCAGAAAATACCGACAGCCTCATTGTAGTGAACCGTGAGGACAAGTACGTCGGTCTGCTTCCAATTCGCACACTACTCGTTTCAGACCCTTCAGCTTCGGTTCGAGAGATGATGAAGACCGAGCGAGAACCACTCGATGCGATGACATCTGCTGATGAGGTAGCGCGACGCTTTGAGCGTAACGACTGGATTTCAGCGCCAGTGGTGAATCCGCAAGGAGAGCTGATAGGCCGAATAACGATTGACGACGTGGTCGATGTTATACGGGAGCAAGCCGACCACAGCCTAGCCGTTATGGCTGGTCTGGGTGATGGTGACGCTTTCACACCAGTGCTAAAAACAGCCCCACAACGTGCCGTATGGCTTGCGGTTAATTTGTTGACTGCCATTTTAGCCGCCTCTGTCATTGCCCTATTTCAGGCAACGATAGAGAAAGTCGTCGCACTCGCCGTTCTCATGCCTATCGTCGCTTCAATGGGAGGCATTGCCGGCACCCAGAGTTTAACGGTCCTGATTCGAGCGATGGCAATGGGACAAATTAACGATCGCACGGAAATATGGTTAGTACGCAGAGAAATTTTGGTGTCAGCAATCAATGGCGTTACTTGGGCCTTGGTGATGGCAATGGCTACGACCTACTGGTTTGGTGACAGCACATTGGGACTCATCATCGCCTTTGCGATCATCGTTAATCTTATCACCGCCGGTATCGCTGGCGCCTCTTTGCCACTGCTACTAGAGCGACTCAATATCGACCCAGCGCTTGCCGGCGGGGTGATCCTCACAACGGTAACGGACGTTGTAGGCTTCTGGGCCTTTTTAGGGCTTGCCGCTTACTTTTATGGCTGATAATAGGTTTGGCACGATGAGCGATGATGAATTATGGGACGCCAATGACGAGCTTCTAGCCGACAGTAAAAGTGCGCGCAAAAGGCAGATGCATGCGCTTCAAAATCTGGGGGAGCAGTTGGTAGCACTGACCGCCTCGCAACTCGCAAAACTCGAACTCGATAACGAAGCATTGCTTGAAGCCGTAACGCTGGCCCAGCGAATAAATCATCACAGCGGTAAGCGTCGCCAAATGCAGTTCATCGGAAAGCTGATGCGCTCGGCAGACGCCGAACGTATCTCACAAGCACTAGTCGCGCTGCATGAAGGGAGTCGTCAAGAGAAAGCACGCGAGCATCTGATAGAGGCTGCACGCGATGCACTTTTATCGCGGGGCGACGATGCGCTAGCAGAAGTTCTCAACGTGTGGCCACAAGCAGACAGGCAAATGCTAAGACAGCTCAGTCGTAGTGCAATAGATGAGAAAAAAAAGGGGTTACCACCGACGTCTGCGCGGAAATTGTTTCGTTATTTAAGATCACTTCCTGACGTTGAAGCGGGTGAGTAACTCGTTTCAGATTGCCCCATCTTATCGGCGGATCTCCGTGCATCGAATACCCTAATGAACTTCACTTCAGGCGTATTTACGGGACCTGTGACTGAATAAACGCCACTGGATAGTCGAGTTACTTGATCTTCGAACACTCTGCTCGCGAGATAAGCGCCGGCGGCAATGGGTAATCCGCCCGCCAACGCAGCGACCCAAGGAATGTTCTCCACCAAAGGCAATGTCACTGTCAATTCCGCGTCGATAACCTCGCTAGCAATATCGAAATTTCCGCCAAGATCCAGGCTGCCTCCACCGTTTCTGATTGCGAACTCATTGATCACAACTCGTTGTCCATCGAGTGAAAAGTCGCCTTTTGCCTTGTCAAAAGTCAGACCCGGATCAAACAGTTGATTCACGTTAGCCCTCTGCACCAAACCCGCAAGATTAAAGATGCTGATAAAACGAAGTGGCCCTGTTGCCTGTGATGATACGGGTAAGAACGAGCCGTTATTCAATTCGAGTCTCGCTTGGCCTATGACATTTGCCAATGTGATATCCATCGGTGACCCCGCTACCGAAAGTTCGCTAGTCAGACTTCCCGAAGCAAAGTTCACCACTGAGCCTGGATTGACCGTTGAAAGTGCAGAATCGGAACTTCCCATTTGGAGATTGATTAGGGCCTTGGTTGAGGGCGACTCACCCAGTGTCCATATGAACTCATTTCCCTCGCCAAAAGTTACACCATCGATGAAACCGCTAAGCTGTGTCAAACTGATGACATCGGGACTGACGTCAAGCTCGAATCCAAGCGAGCCTAGGCTCTCTCCCTCGTACACAAGAGCATCAATTGCCGCTGAAATACGAGGCATATTAGTTTCAACCGAGAACGCATCACCGCTATTCTTCTCCAAATCTCTGTCAAAACTGGATAACCGGTCTAAATCAAAAGTATCGAGTTTCACGTCCAGTACATTGAGGTCGCTTTTGTATACCGCTTTGCCGGAAGTAAGGTCACTCACGAGTGCCACATCAAAGTCGCCACCACTGATCTGTCCGCTCGTTCTTACGTTAGCCACCTGACCTGGCCCGAACACCAAACTTTTAATTTCGAAGGTATTCCATTGCGTGGTGAATTCACCTGCGGTCTTGGGAAAGTCTAGAAGGCCAATCGCGCTACTCCAGGCCGCCAAGTCCAACTCCGCAATGCGGCCCCTAACAGCCAGCGTATTTGCAGGCAGCAAAGACGCACTTGCCAAACCGTCTTCTGACTCAGCGCCAGCATATGCTGCGACCGACCAGCCTTCGGATTTTAGGATCGCATGACCTGCTAACACATCGCCGTAGCTTAAAGTCGCCTCTGGCGTTGCTGACATGTCCAAATCAAGACGCAGGGGCTGAGGCTGATTTCCCGCCTTGTCAAACGGCACGGGAAACGTACTCTCAAGACCTACCAAGTCCGACATCACCCGAAGCCGCACGCCGTCACCTGCTTGAAAAGCGACCGAAAGCTCTGACTCTCCCGAAATCAAGGTATCTGGCACATTGAGTTCAGCAAAACCAGAAAGCTTTGACGCCGAAATCGTTGCCTGGGTAAGCAAAGAAAAACTCACTGAAGGCAAACCCAAATCAACTGCCTCTGGGCTTAGATCAAGAGTTATGTTGTCACCCAAAAAAGCCCCCTTCAGTGTCCCTCCCGAGATCCCTTGGGGGTATTGATAGACAATATCTCCCGCAAGCTCGGTTACGCTGAAGGGTAAACCCTCGTAGGAAAACTGTGCGTCCGCAACCACGCCGCGTGTGGTGATTTCGGGTATTCGAGGCGCTCCTTTCATCGGCAATGACAACTCAAATTTGGCGGTCATGTCCCCCTGAGTGCTCAAACGCCGCAGCGCTGTTCCGACGTTATCGGGCACATAGGGTATGGACACAATTTCCTCAATAGCATTAGGGACGGAACCAATAACATCAGCGGTAGTCTCAAGTATTTGAACAGCCCCTACACGTCCGACTTGCACCAGCGCAGATGGCACCTGCAACTTCCCTACCTCGGCTGAGTCCAGATCGAACGTCACCAACGCGTTGTCGACAGCAACGTGACCTTTTAACGTTTGCGCTGGCGGTAACCCTGGCATCAACTGCACCGTTTTTAAATCGGCCACCGCAGAGACTTGAATTGACCTGAACGGGTAGTCGCTGCTGCGCAAGCCACCGCGCATGACAAAACCCACATCCCGCGCGGCACCGTCGCCAATGGATGATTGCATCCACTGATAAGCTTCAGGATCTATGGTGTAGGGCGTGAAGTTCAATATTCGATATGAGGGAGCGCGCTCGGCACCAAGCACAACATTCAACTCCGGAACAACAACACTGTCGGCACTTAGTGGCAAACTAGCGGAGATCAAAGCTTTAGCGATAAAGTCACCGGCGTCACTGTAAGCGCGTCCATCTTTGATCACGATATGATCATCACTAATTTCGAATTCGGCCAGCGCCGACACGTTTCCTAGCGCCAATGGCGCTTTGAATTGAGTAGGAATAGAAAACGAAAAGTCTTGGCTTTGAACTTGGATAGATCCGGCACCCTGTTCATAACCAACGGTTACTGACAGATTGGTGATACCGGGTAATGGTGCGTTTTCAACAATGCCCAAGTTGTGAATATCTATGGCTGCTCGCTGAATATCCATTTTTCGATAATCACCCGAGAGACTCAGTGCATTGATTCGCCCCGAGGGATACATGGGTTGGACTCTATCGGCAATATTCTTTGGAAGTAAATCGGTCTCGATCATCGTCGCCACAGCGTCCGCGACATCTAAGTTGTTTACAACAAGTGTCCACTCGTCATCAAAAAGACCGAGGTGCATATCCTCTAGGGTCAAGCGCCCCTCATCGAGTGCAAGATCGATTTCACCAAAATTGAGCCAAGTACCATCAGTCTGAGACTCCGCGACACCCAGCACAGATAACGCAATATCATTTGACGAATTATCTAAGGTCTCGATTGATATCTCACCATCGGCTTTAAACGTCGAAGCGAAAATACCATCGGCGGCATCAGTCCAAAAAAAGATATCGCCGTATCCCGATATCGGCAGATCAAAAAACGACGCCATCGCTGACATGTCATCGGCCGAGATCTGTCCTTGCACATTGCCTTTGAAGCCTCGCAAATCGAAAGGATCGCCAACGCCCGACCCTGCCGCATTAATTATAAGATCGCCATCACCGCGCGCACTTAGCTGCAACTCACGAAGGCTTCCGTTGCGTCTAAGATCTAGGTCTACTAACAATGAGAGGAGGTCCTGATCTTCGCCCTCTCCTCTCACCAACATCACGCGAGTGTTCTGTAGGGTCAGTCTCTCAACCTCACTAGCAAAGACACCGGGGTCGATAGGAATCACAATACTCCCTGCAGCGTTCTCTAGTCTCGCAGGCACCTCAACATCGCTTGCCTTCATCTCGGAAAAAATAAGCTGGCGTTGAAGCAAACTTCGCCAAGGGTTAACCGTGATCTGCAACTTTGCCGCACGAATAATGAGTGCATCGCGCGACGTATTTTGAACAAGAGAGTGAGAGCTGGTTTGTAGCGAGCCTCGAGCAATGACTTCAGGGGTTGGTTCCAAGGATTGCTGATAAAGCGCGAGATCCGTCACTCTGAGCCTCGGTCGAAAACCTGACATCTCTCCCTGCAACGAGCCTATTTGGGCGCTAAATCCAGTGCGGATTTCGATTGCATCTGTTAATGCATCGTTAACCGAGGGCAACATCGATAAAAGCATCGTTGTCGTGCTGACAGCAACCGCTAAACCGACGAGAAAAGTCAATACGATTCGCCATATCAAACCTATGGTAAATCGATAGATGCGATCAAGCATTTGCAGCACTCACCCTGGTGCGAATACCCGCGGCCTCAAGCAGTTCTCTCGTCTCGAAAAGCGGCAAACCAACGACAGCACTGTAGCTCCCCTCGATAGATCGAACGAAAGAGCCGGCGAGCCCCTGAATACCATAAGCGCCGGCCTTATCCCACGGCTCATCCGAGGCGAGATAGGCCTCGATGATCGACTCCTCGAGTACTGCAAATGTCACCTTTGTCCTGGAAACTGTAGTCCGTAAATCCCCGTTTACCATGATCGCAACTGCCGTCATAACGTCATGAGTTTGACCACTCAATGCAGATAACATTCCCCGTGCGTCGTCAACCGATCCTGGTTTTTGCAAAATATTGCCCGCTAACTCAACCACAGTATCCGATCCTATGATCGCAACTTGCGACAACCCCACTGCAGTTGCTTTCTCTGCCGCCATTCGCACAACGTAGTCTTCAGGTGCTTCACCTGATCGGGGGGTTTCGTCTATGTCGGATGAGCAGCAGTCAAAGTTTTCGAGCAGCAATGAGAGCAACTCCCGTCGACGCGGACTGGCACTTGCGAGCATGACTCCCATGGTGGCGCTCATAAACGGCGCCCCAGCTCGAATCTAATGCGATCCAAGCCGGTGCAAAACGCCCGCCACACCAGAGCTGACACACCCGCCGATAACAAGTAATAAAATCCATCAGATGGCACACCGACCAATGACAATGTCAGCCGATGACACCCTAAATAGATTCCCATGAGCAGGAAAATTAACAGTGACTGAGAGATGCCATCAAGCTGACGAATAGTGTGGATATTTCCCAATAAAACATAGGCGACTAATGATAGGCCAATAGACGCACTCCCCAGATAGCTGCCCTCTACCAAGCTCACGAGAATCCCCACCAGGAAGGCGAAAGTGATTCCGAACATCGCAGGTGACGCGATAATCCAATAGCAGGCGCAAAGTTCAATAATTCTCGGAAGCCATACACCTAAAGCAGGTGTGTACACCATCTGTAGTGCGAGTGAAGCGAGCACAATGGAACACAACATCGGTCCGTAAACATTGCGCTGGTCCATCATGCGCCCGCGCCTATTCCGACTCAGCGTTGGTCAGGATGAGTACATGACTGCCAATGTCGAGCTTGGCGCGCGGTTCAACAATGGCCGTAAGATAAGCGGCATCAGCAGAGATTGTTGCCCCAACCGTTCGTCCAACCGGATAGCCTGAGGGAAAACGCCCCCCCAACCCTGAAGTCACCCACAAGTCCCCAACCTCAACCTCGGAGGTGCTCGCAAGGTTCCTAACTAGCAGACGATCAAACTGACCCATACCCTCAGCGATTCCCCGTTGTCCAGTTCTATTATTCAATACCGGAAGCCCGTGTTGATTATCGGTAACGAGTAAAGCTCGGCTTGCCGAGACTCCGACTTGTATCAACTGCCCCATTACCCCATCCGCATTCAACACAGGGGCCCCCTCGCTGATACCATCACGCTCGCCGCGGTCGATCGTCAAAAGGTGTCGATTGGGGTCAGGAGAGACCGCTATGATTCGAGCCACCGTCATTGTCGCATCATCTGCAACAGGTGAGTTCAACATAGCTCGGTATCGCATATTTTCGGCTGCTAGTGCCTCCATACGCTGAGCTCTTGCACTGAGAATAAGATTCCGGTCCTCAAGCTCCAGAAGCCGAGTGCGCATTTGCTCTCGTGATTCTGAATAGTCGATAACCGACTGCACAAAAGCCTTGGGTATTTCAATGATTGCGAGCGACGTCGCGCTAATGTCAGGGCCCCAACCGCTCACATACTTAACGAGCGATGTTTCTCGCACCAATGCGACCAAGGTCCATCCGATTAAAACGAACGCCAGCAAGCGTAGCGTCAGGTACTTCGGGCGTGAAAATAGGGTTGCGATGACAAGCTCCTCAGGTGGCGTCGAGCTTGGAGTTCTACTCGGTCGACATCAAGTCCAATGAGTAATTATCCATCAACTCCAGTGCCATACCACCGCCGCGTACTACGCAGGTAAGCGGGTCCTCTGCAATAAGAACGGGCAACCCCGTCTCCTCAGCGATACGCGCATCAAGATCTCGCAGCAACGCACCACCACCGGTCAGCACAATACCCGTCTCCGCAATATCGGCCGCTAATTCTGGAGGAGACTGCTCGAGCGCCACTCTTACAGCGCGAATGATCGCATCCACCGGTTCCTCGAGCGCTGTCATAACGTCGGTGCTGTTCAAGGTAAAGGTTCTGGGAACACCCTCGGCGAGGTGGCGGCCACGCACATCGATCTCGCGTTGTTCGCTATTGACCCATACGCAACCCACTTCTTGCTTGATCCGTTCAGCCGTGGCATCCCCAATGAGGCACCCAAAACGACGTCGTACATGGGCGACAATTGCCTCATCGAATCGATCACCACCTACTCTGATCGAATCTCTGTAAACAACACCACTCAGCGAAATCAATGCAATTTCAGTGGTGCCCCCACCGATATCCACAACCATACAACCAATTGCTTCCTCTACCTTGAGGCCTGCACCGATTGCTGCAGCCATGGGCTCTTCAATGAGCCTTACATCGCGCGCACCCGCACCCTCGGCTGAGCGGCGAATGGCTTCACGTTCAACCTGCGTCGACAGACACGGAACACAAATGAGTACACGCGGGCTTGGTCTGAGCCATGAGGAGTGCTGGTCGTGTACTTTCAAGATGAAATGCTGGAGCATCTTCTCCGTAACTTGGAAGTCAGCAATGACACCGTCTTTGAGCGGGCGAATTGCTGTGATGTTGCCAGGCGTCCGCCCTAGCATACGTTTCGCTTCCGTACCAACAGCTTCAATCGATTTTTGACCGTTGTGAACACGAATCGCCACGACGGAAGGCTCATCCAAGATGATCCCTCTGTCTTTTACGTAAATTAGGGTGTTAGCCGTTCCGAGGTCGATCGATAGATCGGTTGAGAACATTCCTCGTAAGCGCTTCAGCATTGTTTTTTGCCCATGGATTGGTGCTTTTCATAAATCGTAGCCAATGAGACCCATCACAGACTACTCGCGCACTACGACTCCCGAAAACTGGCCCCAGCCAGCGTAATGCGACATATGATCAGAATGTAACAATCGGACAGTTTTTGAGCAAGCTGGATTGTGGTAGTTTCTCAATTTAGCCCAGATCTAGCAGGTAGCACCGTGACTCAGACCACAACAGTCAGAGACGTGGCAGATTTAGCGCGTCTCATCATTGCTGATACCGACGTAGCGAAAGTCACAGAAGAATTTAACCAGACCTTGACATTATTTGAGGCGCTCACCACCGTAAATACTGACGGGATAGAGCCTATGGTTAACCCTTGCACTGAATCGCAGCCGCTTCGCACAGACAACGTCGAAACCCTAGTCAATCGCGAGGGCCTAATGCAAAACGCACCGGCCTCAGAACAAAATTACTTCCTGGTTCCGAGGGTAATCGATTAATGACTATGTGCTTCGAAACAGTTGCAGCCTTGCGCAGCAAACTTGCCGCGGGCGAAGTCACGAGCGTCGAACTCACCAGCGATGCCTTGGCGCGCATCGCAGATCTTAACCCGGAGCTAAACGCGGTCATTGCATCAAGCGAAGAGCAGGCTATTGAGGCTGCAATGAGAGCGGACGAAGCAAGACGCGATGGCAATAACAACCCTTTGCTAGGCATACCGATGTTGCACAAAGATATCTTTTGCACCCAGAACCTGCCGACAACCTGTGCGTCAAAGATGCTCGCCGACTTTATGGCCCCCTATGACGCGACCGTCGTCAGACGACTCGATCAGGCGGGCATGGTAATGCTGGGCAAATGCAATATGGACGAGTTCGCCATGGGCTCGTCGAACGAGACCAGTTATTTTGGTGCTTGCAAGAATCCCTGGAACACATCCCGAGTGCCCGGCGGCTCTTCGGGTGGGTCAGCTTCAGCCGTAGCGGCCGGTTTGGCGCCCCTTGCAACCGGCACCGACACCGGTGGCTCGATCAGACAGCCCGCGGCGCTGTGTGGTATCACGGGCCTTAAGCCCACCTACGGGCGTGTGTCACGATACGGTATGGTTGCTTTTGCCTCGTCAATGGATCAGGCAGGCCCCATGGCCAGAACCGCCGAGGACTGCGCATTGGTGCTCGAGGCAATGGCAGGCGGCGATCCGCTAGACTCAACCTGCTCTGAAAAACCTGTGCCTAACTATGCCCAGCATCTATCCGACGCCGTTACCGGTATGCGCGTGGGCATTCCCAAAGAGTTTTTCTCCAGTGATTTAAACCCCGAGGTCGCCACAGCCATTGAAACAGCCCTTAAAGAACTTGAAGGGATGGGCGTAAAACTGGTTGATGTCTCGCTCCCTTCAACGTCACTGGGGGTATCTACTTACTACATCATTGCCCCTGCGGAAGCTTCGGCAAACCTCTCGCGATATGACGGTGTGCGGTATGGCTACCGCTGCGAAAATCCAACCGACCTACAGGACCTGTACCTTCGGTCGCGCAGTGAGGGGTTTGGAGACGAGGTAAAGCGCCGCATTCTTATCGGTGCCTTCACACTCTCCGCGGCGTCGTACGACCAATATTTTATGAAGGCGCAACAGGTGCGCAGAATGATCGCTCAGGAATACGATGATGTGCTGTCAAAGGTCGATGTAATTGCGGGACCTTCAGCCCCGAACACCGCCTTCTTATTGAACGACACATCTAAGTCAATCACCGATATGTACATGGAGGACGTCTTTACCATCGGTGCAAATCTAGCGGGCTTACCCGCGATGAGTGTTCCCGCTGGACTGGCAAACGATCTTCCCGTAGGCATGCAATTAATAGGTCGTAGATTTGGCGAGGTCGATATTTTGAAACTCGCACACCAATTTCAACAACGAACAACATGGCACAATTTGACGCCAACGCTCGAGGAGCGTCGCTGATGCGCTGGGAAAAAGTGATGGGGCTAGAGGTTCACCTCCAGCTCGCAACGCAATCAAAAATCTTCTCGTCATCGTCTACTACCTTCGGTGCAGATCCAAATAACCACACAAACCCGCTCGACATGGCACTACCGGGGACACTACCGGTACTCAATCATGAGGCGGTGACGAAGGCGATTATTTTTGGTCTCGGTGTGGGCGCTAAACTTGGCAAGATATCGCGTTTCGATCGAAAGAATTATTTCTATCCCGACCTTCCTAAAGGCTATCAGATCTCACAATTCTTCGAACCCATCGTCAAGGAGGGCGTGTTTGACGTACCTATGCCAGATGGGTCGATATTCCCCGTGCGGATTTTACGGGCACATCTCGAGGAGGACGCTGGAAAGTCTGTACATGATGCTATTCCCAATCAAACTGGCATAGACTTGAATCGAGCAGGCACGCCCTTGCTGGAAGTTGTCACCGAACCTGACTTTAGAACAGCCGATCAAGTCGTGGCCTACCTCAAAGCCTTGCACGCCCTCGTCACCTACCTAGGCATCTCAGATGGCAACATGGCCGAGGGCTCTATGCGCTGCGACGTCAACCTGTCACTGCGACTCGAAGGTGCAGAAGAATATGGTACACGCACAGAGCTTAAGAATATAAACTCCTTCCGCTTTATCGAACGCGCGATCTACGTCGAGGCTGAGCGTCAGCAAGACCTTCTTGAGAGTGGCAGACACGTAACACAGGAAACACGGCTATTCGACCCCGATGCTGATGAAACGCGCTCAATGCGGTCGAAAGAAGTCGCTAACGACTACCGCTACTTTCCAGACCCAGATCTACTGCCTGTGGTTGTGGACGACGAAACCATCGAGAGGATCCGAGCCGAACTCCCTGAACTACCTGCGGTCAAGCGGGCACGCTTCACTGACCAACTAGGCCTAAGTCAATACGACGCTTCGTTGCTGACACAGGACAGAGCGACAGCCGAGTTTTTTGAAACCGTTGCCGCGCGCTGCGACAACCCCAAGTCCGCGGCAAACTGGGTATTGGGTGACGTCAGCGCGAACCTAAACAAATCAGGCATCGCACTTACCGAAAGCCCACTGGGCGCCGAAGCACTTGCGGATCTGATTATCCGAATCGATGACGGGACGCTTTCAAGTAAAATGGCCAAGACCGTTTTCGACGCGCTTTGGGAAGGAGCGTCTGATGTCGATGCGATAATCGAGCAAAAAGGCCTAAAACAGGTAAGCGATACGGGGGCTCTACAAACGATCGTGACTGATCTAATTGCCAATAACCCCGCTCAGGTTGAGCAGTATCGGGCAGCGGACGACAGTAAACAGAAAAAGCTAATCGGCTTCTTTGTCGGACAGGCCATGAAAGCCTCTAAAGGGCAGGCTAACCCCCAATTGCTTAATCAATTACTAAAGGACAAACTCAGCTAACGACTGAGCGGGCGTTAAAAGTGCCCCGACACGGCAAGGCTTATTACCCGCGAGTGCGACGTTAAACGTCCTGTACGCGCCCCTTCAGAAAACGTTCACGATTTTCGCGTTTCTTTTCTTCGCTTTTGCGCAACAGGACATAAACGGCTCCCGTACCACCGTGCTGCACCTGCGCAGAGTGGAAAGCCTGCACATCCTCAATATCCCTGAGCCAGTGGTTAACATAGCCTTTTAAAACCCCAGAACCCGACTTTTCCTTGTTGCTTAGCCCTTTCCCGTGGGTGATGAGAAGCGTGCGAAGACCAAGGCGGCGCGCTTCCTTGAAGAAGGACCATACCTCTGCTCTTGCTTCCGCAACGGTCATTCGATGCAGATCTAGACGCGCCTCAATGTCATAGTGACCCAAACGCAGTTTGCGATAGACACCATTTTGAATGCCAGGGCGCTTGAACTCGAGCACATACCAAGCATCGAGCGGCGGTATACCATCGTCCGATAGCCGATTATCCGACCTCGCTGGCGATGCAGCCGCAGCCTGTCGCCTGACAGCGCTGTCGGTTCGATCCGCTTTTAAAAGTCGCTCTCGTGGCTCGCGCTTAAGCGGCGTAACACCACTCATTTCGCTTGAAAATAAATCCTCGTCCTGCACTCATCTAATCTCTCGTCGTCTCATTCCCGAACAATGTCAGCATTGCTAGCGAACGCACTGCGGGGGGAGGGGTTACACACCCGTTCCACAAGCACTACTTCGTAGTATAGTCAGCCCCTATAAGATAGGGGTTTTCTACCAAACAACAAATCTGGTCGGGACTGTTAACAATGGCGAATCAACTTTTGGGTTTTAGCTACTTTTTCCGCGGCATGAGTTTACTCACCCAACCTGGGCTACGGCGCTTCGTGTTTATCCCGCTACTGGCGAATGTCGCGGTTTTTGCCCTGTTAGCCAGTGCCATTTATCAAGCCATGTCAGGTCTCTATGTGGAATATAGCGCTAACGTTGTAGGCGACTGGGAATTTTTAACCTGGATTGTTGCACCACTCATTTGGCTCTTCGGAACATTACTCTCAGGCTATATCTCTATCTTTATCGTATTATTTCTCACGTCACCCTTTCACGGACTGTTGGCGGAGCGTGTCGAGGAGCACGTGACAGGCGAGCGCATCATCAATGAGAGCACCCCGTTACAAACTGTACTCGCAATCCCGAGAGGGTTTGTTCGTGAGATTCAGAAAATCATGCACTACATTCCGATGGCGCTGCTAGTACTTATCATAAGCTTCATACCGGTAGTAAATATTATTGCACCGCTTTTATGGGTTTTGCTTGGTGCGTGGATGATGTCCTTACAATTTGTTGATTATCCTATGGATAACCACGGGCTGCCTTTCAGCGAAGTTCGTGATGCCTGCAGCGCAAGACGGTCGAGCTCAATTACGTTTGGTGCGGTTGTCGCCTTTGTCTCGGGTTTGCCGATTCTGAATCTGATTTTGATTCCCGCCGCAGTGGCCGGCGCAACTCTGCTGTGGTGTGAAGAACTAAGACACCTGAGGTAGGGGGATGGCCCAGAACAAGCCTCCAAACACCAGTCTCTCTAGTGAGAAATGCACTGCCATCTCGGGTAGTGCCAACGATGTGATAAAAAGGCGCTTGCCATGCGACGCATTGGATCAAAGGCCATTCAGCTGGGTTTTGCCCGTCTGAGCTAGTCCGCAAGCAATTCCTCGGGAACCTGCGAACACTTAAGAGGCTCACCGAGAAGCGCTTCGATTTCGGGCAGCAAGAACGCATTATCCTCACTGGCAAAGCTAATTGAAATCCCCTTTTCGCCAGCGCGGCCAGTGCGGCCTATTCGGTGAACATAATCCTCGGGATCTTCCGGAAGATCGTAGTTCACGACGTGGCTTACACCGTCAACGTGGATGCCGCGACCCGCAACATCAGTTGCGATCAAGACGCGTATGCGACCAGATTTAAAGCTCTCTAGGGTCTTAGTGCGCTTAACCTGAGCGACTTCTCCGGACAAAATGCCACACTCTAGTCCTTGCTTTTGCAGTCTCTCATAGACACGGCGAACCTGATCTCTGCGGTTTGCAAATACAATAACCGATGTCGCGTCAGGCTCCGCAAGGATTCGTTTTAGAACATTGAGTCGATCGCGACTCTCTAGCAGGTAGACCCGTTGGTCCACATTCTCAGTAGCAACACGCTCAGGTTCGATTTCTACCGTGATCGGATCGAAGGTCCACTGCCGCGCCAGGTTCATAATATCCGGACTAAACGTCGCGGAGAACAATAACGTTTGACGATCTTCTTTTCTTGGCGTTGATCTCACGATGCGCTTAACCTGGGGGATAAAACCCATATCTAGCATACGATCGGCCTCGTCCAGAACGAGAGACTCAACGCGGTCTAGGAACATATCGCCACGCTGTATGAAGTCGATCAAACGCCCAGGCGTTGCAACCACAATATCGGTGACACGATCATTCACCTTGGAGAGTTGCTTAGCGTAATCAGCACCACCAATAAGTGTCACCGTGTTGAGTCCTGTGTACTTACCCAGTTGCCGTGCATCATCCGCGATCTGCATCACCAACTCGCGGGTCGGTGCGAGCACCACTGCCCTCGGCTCAGCCAGGTAGCGCTCCCCTTCTATAGGATTGTTTAGCAAATCATTGAACAAGGTAATCAGGAAGGCAGCGGTCTTTCCGGTTCCAGTTTGAGCCTTGCCAATCGCATCATGCCCATCGAGCGTGTAGGGCAAAATTTTCGCCTGAATCGGTGAGCATTTTTCAAAACCAAGCCCCTGAATGCCCCGCATCAGCGTGTCTTCAAGATCGAGTGATTCGAATAAAACCTCGTCGTTTGCGAGAGCCTCATTTTCGGGCGTTTGGGCAGTGTTTTCAGACAAGTGCGATTAGGTCCTGACAAAAGAGGCCGGAGCATAGCACATTGGCCCCTTGAGACCCTGCTTATTTCATTTGGCTTCTATCAAAGGCTTTTTTGCATATTGACGCTTTTTATCACTCGCCGCAGGGTTTAAATGGCATCCTCGCTGTGGCCTTTCCTAGTTTCTTTCCCTGCTTAGCTGACTATTTTTCTCTGCTCAGATCATCGCAACTGAATCGACGAATATTGGCCCCTCAAAGCTTCAACGGAACAGGACCACAGCAATGTCCACGTGATAAGGTGTGGCGCTGCGCGCGAGAGACCCCATGGTTCAATCATCCACATCAATTACGTCCGAGCTAAAACAACTCTGGCGAATCGGCTGGCCATTGCTGTTAGCACAGGCTGCACAGATGGGTACGGGTGTTGTCGACACCATCATGGCGGCACGGTTCGGAGACAAAGATCTTGCGGCTATTGCCATCGGATTTCATATCTGGCTACCGCTTTATTTAATCGTCTTGGGCGTCATGTTTGCGTCATCGTCGATTATTGCTCAAGACTTCGGCGCTGGCCGCATTCAACGCATTAGAGATCAACTTCCCCAATCACTCTGGGTAGCTGTGTTGCTCAGCTTGATGGTTGCACCCGTGTGCTATTTCAGTCCCGTGGGTCTACCCTGGCTAGGCATCGATGCATTGACTGCGCAGAGGTCAGGCGACTACATCCGCATGGTGGCGTTCGGATTGCCCGCCATCGGAATATTCATGGCGCTTAGGTACCACACGCAAGGCATTGGCATCACGTCACCGTTTGCTGTTGCAGCGGTCATTGGGTTCTTTGCGAACATCCCCTTAAATTATGTGTTTATTTTTGGATTCGGTGACATCCCAGCTATGGGTGCCAAAGGTTGTGGCATCGCAACGGCAATCTCGATGTGGCTGTCGGCTATCATCATTTCTGTGTATGTCATCAACAAAAAGTCACTGAAGCCGTACCTACCGCCTTGGCGGCCCGTCGGCCCCGACTTCAGTGCAATTAGATCTATACTGGTTTTAGGGTTCCCCGTTGGAGCAACCATGTTCCTTGAAACCGCGGTTTTCACCGGCATTGCTCTTTTGGTGTCTTCACTGGGTGATGTTGCCATTGGCGCCCATCAGATCGCCTTCAATGTATGGGATATGTTCTACATCCCCATGCTTGCTATCGGCGGCGCGATGGCAACGAGAATGGGCCACGCGATCGGTGCTCAGGATAAACCCGGGGTTTACCGCGCGCTCAAAGCGGGAATTATCTGCTCGGTTACTGTCAGTGCTGCAACGATGGTCGTATTACTATCGCTACCCAACCTCATTGTATCGGTTTACACGCAGTCGCCGGATATGTCAGTGCTTGCAGTGCGTTTACTTAGCTTTGCGGCGCTCTTCGTGATGATCGATGCCGTGCAAATTGTGGGCTCTTTTTCGATGCGAGCTTATAAGAAAACAACCTTCCCATTCATTGCCTCAATGGTGGCGTATTGGTTGATTGCGCTTCCTCTAGGCTATTATCTGGGCATTATGAACAGTGACAATGCGTCGGACGGCGCCGCCGGCTTTTGGGTCGGAATTATTGTCGGTGTGGGAGTTGCCTCTGGCATGATCGCAATCAAACTCGTGGGCTTGTTGAGGCAACCGCTGTCCAAAGACTTTCTAACCGAATAACAAGGGCCCCAACGACAGCCATATGAGCGGCACCCGCGTTTAACGAACGGCAGACCTGTAACCAGTCTGTGAAGCGTTAGCCTAGGAAGCCATCCCAACGGGATTAAACGTGAGGGCAGCCGCCAACGGGGCCTATGGCCAGCTTATCGATGGATTGTGCTTGCGCGTCGTAAACCCGCAAGACGCCCCAGGCGGGCGACACTCTCCCCGCAAGCAATAGGAGTGCGTCCTGCGCTTGCCACGCAGCAATTACACCTACCACCGGCCCTAAAATGCCCTCATTTCGGCAATCAGCAGTCTGCTTAGCATCAGCCACTGGCGCAATGCACTCATAACAGCCCTCTTTTCTCGAACGGCTAAACGCAGCTACCTGCCCGTGCAGTCTTGTCGCAGCCCCCATAATCCAGGGCAAACCCATTTTTTGGGTGGCAGCTTCTATGCAATGGCGAGTTTCCAAGTTATCCGTGGCATCGAGTACTAAATCGACTCCCTCGAGGGAGGCCTCGTCGCATGCAGAGTTAGCGCCAAACCGGTAGTTTTGCGATACCACCGTGACGTCACGATTAAGCGCTCGTAATTGGCGCGCCAGGGCCTCCGATTTTGGACAGCCGATATCGGCCTCGCGATAGGCCAACTGACGATGGAGGTTACTGACTTCGACCATATCATCATCAACGAGCGTGATCGCGCCTACTCCGGCACCGGCGAGATAAAGGGCAATCATCGACCCTAGGCCACCACAACCCACAATGGTTACTGAGGCAGCCGAGACCGCTTCCTGACCCGAGAAATCGATTTGGGACAACAAAATTTGGCGCGAGTAACGCTCCAACCATTCGTCATTCATGCGGCCCAACACCCACCCGTTACTCTCGGTCGTCCTGCGAGATCATGCCGCAGCGTCACGCACTCAAAACCACGCTCAGTCATCAGCTTTGCCACACTCGCCGCCTGATCAAAGCCATGCTCGATCAATAACCATCCACCGATCTCAAGATGGGTGGGTGACTCATCCACAATAGCCCGTATCGCACCAAGCCCATCGTCACCATCTGTAAGTGCCATCGGAGGTTCGAATCTGAGGTCGCCAGCGGTGAGGTGCGGATCATTTGCAGCGATGTAGGGTGGGTTTGAAACGATCAATGACCACTTTCGTCCCTCTAGGCCGGTCCACCAATCCGACTCTATCAGCTCAACACACAATCCAAGTGCAGCAGCATTCTCACGCGCAACGGCTAATGCGCGGGTACTGGCGTCGGTCGCGGTGACGTCTAGCTGGGGGCAAGCAGACTTCAAAGCAAGTGCGATTGCACCGCTGCCAGTACCCAAATCCAGCAGACTCGAGCTTCGAAGCTGCTCAGATAACTCGATCGCCCACTCCACTAAAAACTCGGTCTCAGGTCGAGGTATCAGGACATCACATGACACCTTCAACTTGAGTGACCAGAACTCTCGATAACCTAGGAGGTAAGCAAGAGGGGTTCCACCACGACGCTGCTGGCACAACTGCTCAAATTCAGCCACAACGACCGGTGATAATTCGTCGGCATCGTGAGCGATCAGCCAACCTCTGTCCTCGCGACCCAGACAGTGTAAAAGTAACGCCTCAGTGTCCCGCCTAAACCCTGCTTGCTCTGCTAAAGCTTGTTTTACATTCACCCGGCATTTACTCCTCACCGAGAGCAGCGAGCAGATCTGCTTGATGTTCCTGGCGCAGCGGCTGCACCACAGCATCCAAATCGCCCTGCACAACTTCGTCAAGTTTGTATAACGTCAAGTTAATGCGATGGTCAGTGACACGGCCCTGAGGGTAATTGTAGGTTCGTATTCGATCCGATCGATCACCTGTTCCCACTAAATTGCGCCGCTCTTCTGCCTGCTCTGCAGCCAACTGCTGCTCGGACGCAGAAGCCAACTTCGCCTGCAATAGAGACATGGCTCGAGCACGATTCTTATGCTGCGACCGCTCATCCTGACACTCAACCACAATGCCGGTAGGGATATGGGTCAATCGAACCGCTGAGTCAGTCGTATTGACGTGCTGCCCACCAGCCCCGGACGAGCGATAGGTGTCAACTCGCAAATCTTCTTTGCGAATTTCGATCTCTTCGACTTCATCGGGTTCAGCCATAACGGCAACGGTACACGCTGACGTATGAATCCGACCCTGAGACTCAGTTTCGGGAACCCGCTGTACACGATGAGCACCTGATTCGAACTTCAGATGAGCGTAAACGGAGTCGCCAGCCACGCGGGTAATAATTTCTTTGTATCCACCGTGCTCGCCTGCGCGCTCGGATATAACCTCTATCGCCCAGCGTTTACTCTCGGCATATCGAGAGTACATGCGGAATAAATCTCCCGAGAAGATCGCAGCCTCGTCGCCGCCCGTTCCTGCACGTATCTCCAAGAACACATTGCTCTTGTCTTTAGGGTCCTTGGGTAACATTAAGATCTGAAGCTCAGCCTCCGCCGAAGCCATAAACGATTCCGCTACGGTCACCTCATCCTCTGCCATCTCTCTAACATCGGGATCGGAGTCACTCATCATGAGGCGCGCTTCCTCGAGATCATCCTGAGCACGACGATAGCCATCGTAGACTTTCACCACCTCATCGAGCTGTGCATATTCTTGTGACAGCACCCTGAATTTATTGGGGTCGGACGCAGTTTCCGCATCAGCCAATAACGCTGCCACTTCCTCGTGACGATCAGAAAGAGATTCAAGCTTGTTAACAAGCGACGATTTCACACTTAAGGGCCTTTATCGAACGCGCGGACGGTCTACCTGCGCTGTGGGTAAAAATAATTTAACGAAGAGCCAGATTACTGGAGTGTCGACGAACCGTCTGGAGGTATCGATGGGGACACGCCAAGCAATGCCGCTGCACGCGAAACATTAACACGATCACCGTCTTTTGCGATCTGTTTTAGTCCCGCTGTTGGTGCGTGAATAAGTTTATTTGTGAGGTCTCGCGACAGACGTTTAATAACCTCTTCCGCGGGCTTACCGCTCTCGAGCGCCTTTAGCGCACGCTCTAATTCGGCCTGCTGAATCGCCATCGCCGATTCACGGTAGTTCCTGACCACATCAGACGACGCTCTTTGATGCCAAGAGGCCTCGACCTCGATAACACCCTCTTCAACAATCTTGTCTGCTTTGCTGGCTTCATGGCTTCGCAGCCGAACATTCTCCTCAACGACATCGCGAAGATCATCCACGGTGTAAAGATAGACATCTGATAGCGAGGCAACTTGTGGCTCGATGTCTCTGGGGACGGCCAGGTCGATAAGTAATGCCGGTCTGAATCGTCTAGCTTTTATCGCCTCTTCGACTGCACCTTTGCCCAAAATAGGCAGTTGGCTTGCCGTCGAGCTAATAACAATATCAGCGCTAGGAAGCCGCTCCGTAACATCTGCAAGCAATATTGCTTCAGCATTGAATTGCTCTGCCAATGTCTCGGCGCGCTTTAGTGTTCGATTAGCCACAATAAGCTTACCCAAACCTGCCTCATTGAGGTGTCTAGCCACAAGCTCTATCGTCTCGCCAGCGCCCAGTAATAGGGCTGTGCGGTTACCAAGATCTGAAAATATTCGCCCCGCCAAATCGACCGCGGCGTAGGCGACAGATACAGGGTTCTCGCCAATCGCCGTATCGGTACGTACACGTTTTGCCAGCCGGAACGCCTCTGGAAAAAGCTTGCTCAAGGCATCACCGATCCCACCGCTCTCCTGTGAGACAGCGAAGGCTGACTTTATTTGCCCCAGAATTTGAGGCTCACCAAGAACCATCGAATTCAAACCCGCAGCCACTCTTACAAGATGAGTCAGCGCTGAAAGACCGTGACTTCGATAGGTACAATTGGATAGATCATGGGCAGAAAGCCCATGGAATCTCGCCAACCAATCAACGACGCCGTCTCCCGCAGCTTGATCCTGATCTTCCTGAGAGCACCAGCCGTAGATCTCGGTCCGATTACAGGTGCTAAGAATCACACCCTCTTCGAGCTGAGTTGATGAAATCAGATCAGAGATTGCCTCAGGAACCACCTCTGGCGCAAACGCCACCCGCTCGCGCACTTCAACCGGCGCTGAATCGTGGTTAACCCCAATGACAATTACTTTTGACGTCATGCATGTAATCTATAAACTACATTTTTTGTGCACTATACCAGACAAATTCACTGACATGCGGGCATGTGCCGAATTCGTCGGGTATGTCATCATTACACGCATGCACACGACTAAACTTCTTCTCGCAGCCTTGCTAGCCATCTTGACTGGATGTGCAACAGCACCTGACGACGTAACTGAGACAGCTGACAGCACAGTATCTACCGAAGCAGCCAAGGTCATTATTGGTGATGCAAACCCTTATGCGGATATGCCCAGTGCACAGCTTCGACAATTACTCGAGGCCGAATTTGCGATTCGCGCAAGGAATTTAGCGCTCGGTTTAGAAAAGCTGCAGGCGGCAAGTGTCGCGATTCCTGACCCCGTTATCGCGAGGCGCGCGTTGCAACTCGCGCAATTCTTGCGCGATGCCGATGCCGTACTAGTCATGTCGCAACGCGTATCCGACTTGGCACCAGAAGATGGAGCGGCGGCCACCTTTGCCGCAGCACTGTTAATCGAGCGCGGTGACATTGAGACTGCGCTTCCCTATGCCAAAAGAGCATTTGCCTCGGCTTCCGACATCAACCCAGCTGCACTATTAAACGGGTTCAACGAACAACCAATCGAGACACAAGTACTTATCAGAGGTCTGATTTCTGACCTGAGTGACGCCTACCCTAACGAACCTCGCACCCTTTTTGCTCGGGCACTACTGGCGTGGCGCGAGGGAGATATGCAAGCGTCAGATCGCATCTTGCAAGAGCTATTCTCCCTTGAACCGTATCACGAACGCGGGACGCTACTCGTCACTGAGATCCGACTGCGCACCGACGACAACACAGCATTCGACCAACTCTTAGAGGCCATCGAGGCAACCAATAGTGCCCTTTTGCGCTACCAGTACGCTCGCTTCCTCATGGGTAAGAAGCGCGTGGATGAAGCCAAGGAGCAATTTGATGCGCTGGTAGCGATAGCGCCTGAAAACACCGACTACGCGATGGGTGCGGCGCTTTTAGATTTGGAGCTAAATCAGCCCGCAGCGGCACTTGTCATTCTTGACCGCGTCATTTCAATGCAACAGCGGCTTGATGAAGCGCATTTGTATCGTGGAATAGCTTTGGCTCGACTGGGCGACAGATCAGGAGCACTGGATGCTTTCAAAGAAGTTGGCGCTTCCCCTAATCTAACCGCAGCAATGCGAGAGGCAAGCGTGCTGCTCGTGGAGGAAGGTGCTCCCAGCGTAATCGATACCTTTTTTGAATTGCATCGCGAAAACCACCCCGATGTACGTGAAATCAACTTTGCCTTCCATGCTGACGCGTTCGCCACCTCAAACCCTAAAAAAGCAATCGAGGTCCTATCCGAAGGCATCGAGGCACTTCCAGATTCGATTCGCTTGCTCTACGCCCGTGCGAACTTGCTAGAGCGCCAGGGACGTTTCGATGCCGCTGAGAACGACTATCGTAGCGTGCTCAAGCTAACGCCGGGAGATGCGGGAGCACTGAATGCGCTGGGTTACGCGCTAACAAATAACACTGAGCGATTTGCTGAGGCTGCAATGCTATTAGAAGAAGCCATTGCCAAGGATCCGCGCAATCCTGCAATTATTGATAGCTTGGGGTGGGTGTATTTCAAATTAGGAAAGAATCAGCAAGCCGAAGTTCTACTCAAAGAGGCGTACCAAAGGTACCCTGATCCGGAGGTTGCTGCTCATCTGATCGAACTACTTTGGTCAGTGGGTCGAGAAATCGAGGCGCGCGACTTAATGGGCGCACAATTAAAGACATCGCCAAATAATCCATTGCTCATCGATACCGCAATGAGACTCGCAATACCGCTGGCCAAGTGAGACCAAAACAGACGTGCGGGCGCTCATCATTACTTTGATAACGACACTCACGATGACGGGTTGTACTCATCAATTGAAAGGCACAACCACGCTGCCAATTCCTCAGCAATCACAGGTGTCGGTATCACAACCTTGGACCGTCAAAGGAAAACTACTTGTCATAACGCAAGATGATAAGCACTCGCTCCGCTTCACCTGGGAACACAATCTAGACGCAGATGACGTCATCACCATCGGGGACACTCTGGGCATTCGCCAACTTATATTGCACGGCCGTGATGGAATGCTTTTCGAGCGATTGGCAGATGAATCTCTCAATCCAATCCAAGCTCAACAGCTCGAGGGTGAGCTAGCCGCACTCACCTTATTGTCGCCGGAGAATTTAGCAAAGGTACTAACGGGAGAGGCGTCTAGGTCTGATTCTATAAGCACCGAGGTTATTGCTTGGCAGTCCGTTGATGCTAAGAATGTGCCACGCGTTATTCTGCTGCAAGCTACTGACATCGAAGTCAAGGTGGTCATCAACCGTTGGGAGCTGATAAAAAATGCCTAATCAGGTCCTTGAGCTACTCAGTCCCGCAAAACTCAATTTGTTTCTGCATATAACGGGGCGCACTGCGAACGGATATCATGAGCTACAAACTGTTTTTCAGTTGCTGAATTGGGGAGACACCCTCACGTTCGAGTTGAGCGATACTCCTGGCATTCACGTTTTCGGCGACATTGCCGGTGTGGATCCCGCCGACAACCTTATTACTCGCGCGGCGAATTTATTATCTCTACCCAGCGATGCGGGTGTTTCGATAACCGTTAATAAAATCATCCCAATGGGCGGTGGCCTCGGCGGAGGCAGTTCGAACGCGGCGATCACCATGCTCGCACTGAACAAGATGTTCGAACTTGGTTACGAGATGGATGAGATGGCTAACATCGGAGCAGCACTCGGCGCTGACATTCCTGTTTTTATTCGCGGGCAATCAGCATGGGGAGAGGGTATTGGTGATCGACTTACCCCTATTGACCTCCCAAATCGCTGGTTTGTGATTATTTACCCCAATTGTCATGTCTCAACGCAGCAAATCTTCACTGCTCCAGAATTGACACGCAATACTCCGCCAATTACAGTGTCGGCCTTTTTCCACGGGGCGGTGCGTAACGACCTTCAACCCGTGGTTGAAGCTAGGTATGAACCGGTCAGATCAGCTATTGAATGGTTGTCGGCACGAGGCTCCGCAATGATGACCGGCAGCGGCTCTTGTGTTTTTGCCGCCTACGACGATCAGGAAACGGCCGAGAACGTTGCCCGTGAGGCAGCCGGTCAATACCAAGCTTTCGTCGCAAAGGGAATTAACCGCTACTCAGTGTAGTAGCATTTACAAATTATTGGGGCGTCGCCAAGCGGCAAGGCAGCGGGTTTTGATCCCGCCATTCGGAGGTTCGAATCCTCCCGCCCCAGCCATTTTTCTACTCGCAGGATGCCCCGCATGTCTTCGAAAATGATGGTCTTTACGGGTAATTCGAACCCCGACCTAGCCAGGAAAGTGGCCAGCCGCCTTTATCTGGAGCTGGGTAGCGCCAAGGTAGATAAATTTTCAGACGGTGAAGTTACCGTTGAACTGAACGAAAATGTCAGAGGCAAGGACGTTTTCGTACTTCAGAGCACTTGCGAGCCTACAAATGACAACCTGATGGAGCTCTTGCTGACCATCGACGCCTTGCGCCGTGCGTCGGCGGCGCGTATCACGGCAGTCGTCCCGTACTTCGGCTATGCTCGGCAGGATCGTCGCGTCAGGTCATCGCGCGTTCCGATCTCAGCGAAAGTTGTTGCGGACATGATGGTCAGCGTAGGTGTTGATCGCGTGCTTACGGTAGATCTTCACGCTGAACAGATTCAGGGCTTCTTTACGTGCCCGGTGGACAACGTTTACGCATCACCTATCCTCAATGACGATATTGTTGCGACCAAATACGAGGATGTTGTCGTAGTGTCACCCGACATTGGCGGTGTGGTCCGCGCCCGTGCAATCGCAAAGCAACTCGATGATGCTGATCTTGCTATTATCGATAAGCGCCGACCAAGGGCCAACGAATCGGAGGTCATGAACCTCATTGGTGATGTAGAAGGTCGCACCGCCATCATGGTCGATGACATGGTTGATACTGCTGGAACGCTGTGTTCCGCAGCTAACGCACTCAAAGAGCGTGGCGCGAAAAAAGTGGTGGCCTACTGTACGCACGCCGTACTCTCAGGCAAGGCGCTCGACAATGTGCGAAACTCTCAGCTGGACGAATTAGTAGTCACAGACACAATCCCGCTTAGTGCTGAAGCTAGAAGCATCACAAAAATCCGCCAGCTTACTATCGCGGATCTGCTGGCAGAGTCGATACGCCGAGTGAGTAACGAAGAATCCATTAGCGCACTGTTTGACGCATAAAACAGTGTAAACCCACGCACCCTAAAACTGGTCGCAGGTTTGAAGGTGTTTTGTCAAAGGAGACAGACCATGTCTGACACTTTTGTAGTAGAAGCCGAGCTTCGTAGCGATGAAGGGAAAGGTGCGAGCCGCCGCCTTCGCCGACTCGAAGCGAAAGTACCCGCCATCATTTATGGAGGCGACAACGCCCCTGTAAGCTTATCGCTAATCCGCAAGGATTTTGAAAAGCATCTTGAAAAAGAAGCTTTTTACTCAGCGGTTATCGAAGTTGCTTACGATGGCAAAAGAGAAAAAGCGATTCTGAAAGCACTTCAGCGTCACCCCGCTAAGGACTTCCCGATGCATGCCGACTTCATGCGCATCGAGGCAAACAAGGCGATCAAAGTTAACGTCCCACTTCACTTTGTCAACGAAGAGAGTTGCGTGGGCGTCAAATTGGGCGGCGGCCGTATCCAGCACACGGTGAATGAAGTAGAAGTCAGCGCACTGCCCGGTGACCTGCCAGAATTCATCGAAGTCGATATGGCGAAGGTTCAAGTCGGCGAAATCATCCATATCTCTGATCTCGTAATGCCGGAAGGCGTGACGTCAACTGCGCTTGCCCTAGGTGAAGACCGTGACCTCGGCGTTGCAACAGTTCTAGCGCCACGCGGTGGCAAAGCAGCGGCAACAGGTGGCGACGCAGCTGAAGGCGCTGATGAGTCTGAAGGCAGCGACGAGAGCTAACAGTGAAGCCCAGCATTCGACTCATTGTCGGTCTGGGTAATCCTGGCGAAAAATATATCGGCACTCGCCACAATGCGGGTGCCGATTTCGTTTCGGCGGTAGCAACACTCAACGCTATCGAACTCAAAGCTGACAAAAAGGTGGCCGGTCGCATCGGGCGCGGCATGGTAAACGGGCAAGACGTACGCCTGTTAATTCCTGACACCTTTATGAACCACAGCGGCAAAGCTGTGGGGCTCGCAGCTAAATATTTCCAAATACGCCCCGAACACATCCTAATAGCTCACGATGAACTCGATATGCCACCAGGCGCAAGTCGCTTCAAGTTTGACGGCGGGCACGGTGGGCATAATGGACTTCGTGACATTATTCCTGCACTAGCCGGCAGTCGTGCTTTTTGGCGCCTGCGCATTGGTATTGGTCATCCAGGGGAGGCAAATAGAGTGTCGGCATGGGTACTCAATAAGGCCTCAAAGACTGAACAAGCACTCATCGATTTATCTCAGGATGAGGCAATCAGGGCGCTACAACTGCTTATGGCAGGTGATAACGTGAAAGCCATGACGCAATTACACAGTAACGACAAAACCAAAGACGATCTCTGAAGGAAAGGTTATATGGGAATTAAATGTGGCATTGTTGGCCTCCCCAACGTTGGCAAATCAACGCTATTTAATGCGCTTACTAAAGCTGGTATCGATGCTGAAAACTTCCCATTCTGCACCATCGAGCCCAATGCTGGCGTGGTATCAGTCCCCGACCCTCGTCAGGATGCGATCCAGGCTTTGGTCAATCCAGAGCGATGCATCCCCGCAACGATGGAGTTCGTCGATATTGCCGGCTTGGTTGCAGGCGCTTCGAAGGGCGAAGGCCTAGGCAACCAATTTCTTGCAAACATTAGAGAGACCGATGCTATCGCGCATGTCGTACGCTGCTTCGAAGACCCCAACGTTATTCACGTAGCGAACCAAATTGATCCCCTGGCGGATATCGAAACCATTAATACCGAGCTTGCACTGGCAGATCTAGAAAGCTGTGAGAAGCAATTACAGCGCGTGATTCGAACAGCAAAGAGCGGTGACAAAGTAGCTGTTGCAACCAAAACCCTGCTTGAGGAAAAGCTACTTCCGCATTTAAATGAAGCGCTACCCGTTCGTGCCCTAGACCTTGATGAGAACGAGCAATCTCTCGTAAAAATGATGCATCTGCTGACCACAAAACCAACGATGTACATCGCAAACGTTGCTGAGGATGGCTTTGAGGACAATCCACATCTTGACGTAGTTACCCAATTCGCAGCGGCCGAGAATGCGGGCGTCGTCGCCATCTGTAATAAGCTCGAATCTGAGATTTCAGAACTTGAAGACGATGAGAAAATCGAATTCCTGGCTGATATGGGTATGGAAGAATCGGGACTCGATAGAACTATTCGCGCTGGCTACGCACTACTCAACTTACAGACCTACTTCACCGCGGGCCCCAAAGAAGTGAGAGCATGGACAGTCAAAGTCGGCGCCACCGCGCCGGAAGCTGCGGGCGTCATTCACACTGACTTCCAGAAAGGTTTTATCCGAGCCGAGGTCGTCGCCTACGATGACTTCATCACCTTTAAAGGTGAGGCAGGTGCGAAAGAAGCAGGCAAATGGCGATTAGAAGGAAAAGACTACACGGTCGCTGACGGAGATGTCATCCACTTCCGATTCAACGTTTAAGTGCTAAATCGCAAGTGCAGCTCTCACTTTTTCTATCTCGTGACGAGCGTCACTGAGTAGCGCTATGCCCTTTCCAGACTCATCTAATGAAAGCCCCAGATGCTTTACCGGGGGCGCTTCGCCCAAGTTCCGTGATCTTGAGCTAGGTACAACTGATAAAAGGTGAAGTTGCGCTACCTGGACTAAGTCCACGAGACGGACTACCCCATCTGGCTGTCGATTGAAGTTATCCGCATGTAGTGCAGCGACCGCGAACTCCTCATCAAGCTTCCACTGACGCAGCATCAGCGCGCCCAATTTAGCATTTAAATGCTGGATAGCTTCCGCCAGAGACTCGCTGCTAAGCTCTTCTTCAGTCAGCCCGTTAGCGTATTTGATAATCGCAAGCTCACCAATATCATGAATTAAGCCCGCAAGCAGAGCTCGCTCTGGATCTATTCCTCCCTCATGGCGCGCAAGAATCGAGCAGTTGGCAGCCACCCGAGCGCTATGCTCCCACCACTCCCGCATTCTCCGTCGGAGTCGAGGTTGTTCAGTAGCAAATATTTGTTTGATCGTGAGCCCAGTAACGATATCGCGAACAGCATTCATCCCAATGCGGGCAATGGCTTCGTTCAGTGATTGGATCGGTTCGTAGCCTCTATAAAGCGGAGAGTTCGCCATCTGAATCAGCTGTGTCGTGATCGCGATATCAGTTTGAATAATGAGCGTGAGGTCAGATACTGAGGAGGATGGGTCAAGCGTTTTGCGCCTTACGGCAAGAGCAAGCTCATGCATGATTGGCAACTTGAGTTCGTCGTTGAGTGCATCACGAGCGATCTGACGCACAAAAGCGCCTGCCGCGTCGGGCAGATCTGCGAGGTCCAATTCAGACTCAGCGATAACAATCGCCGGCTCGATCCAATCACTCCCGGCCGAGTCAGGAGCCGTCTCGGACTCATGAGTCACAGACGCATCTGACGGAGCTGCGGTATTGTTAGAACCACCGAATAATCGACGAAAAGCACTTAACATTGGTTTTATGACCAAGCACGGTAACAGTGCACAGTAAGGCGCGAAAAAATAACAAATTCAACCTGCGGGACATTGACCTGTGAACTATTTCTCGAGATACTCCGCGGCCTTGTGGCTACGTAGCTCAGCTGGTTAGAGCACAGCATTCATAATGCTGGGGTCGGTGGTTCAAGTCCACCCGTAGCTACCATTTTCTTAGAGAGAATCAGTGACTTAGTTTGCTGACTTTTCGTTTCTGGGAAAGATAAAAATATCTGGGAACAATCTGGGACACACAGAGAGCAAATAAGAAGCTGCGTCACGCAAGGCTTTTGAATATCTCTGCATACATTGCCGTATCGAAGGGCACCCTCGCACTGAGCACATGTAACGTTGCAAAATGAATAAACGGGTTAGCAGTAACCACCGTGAATGTGGCCTTGCCCATACCGACGAGCACTTGTGTCATCACAATATAGCTAACACTTAGAATCGTCATGTTCAAGCTGGTGTAATCAACGCCCGGATCAAACAGGCTAAAGACAGCATAAAACAACCCTGCCATCGCAATGACTGATAGTTTACTGTCATAGATCAGCATCAATCTTGGGATGAGCACGACGTGCATCAAGATAACAACCGGCAACCCAGCACCGAATGTGTTAACAAGGATGCTCAGCGGCACACCCACCACATATTGTTCAGTGGTTAATGAGAAAAAATCGATGCCCCCAATAATGGGCCCAAAGAAATCGAGCGCCCAAAATGCAATCAAGATCCAAATGTTTCTTCGCCACTGGAGGGCTCTCACAAATTTAGACAAATCAAGGCCCGACCTGCAAAGCCAAACCAAAGGAATAACGACATACACAACGCTATTGACCAACGCCCATAGCAACACCTTTTGCAGATCAAAACGCCCCGCCTCATAGACATGAGGTCCGGGAAAGTGAAGCCCCACTTCGAAATACAGGCCAAGAACACACTGCGTTAGTAATAAATACGCGAATGCCAATACCACCTCTTGGCCTGCTCGGTCTCGATCTACCCTATAAAGCGACTCCCAGTCGAATGCATCTCTGTTACGCGTCAAAAAGAGAAGGAGAAATACGCACAACGCTAAAACAGGAAAGTAGGCCAAAAACAAACTTGAAAGTGCGTCAATAGCAATATGCGGTACCGTGGGTGAACTCACTTGTGTAGCAAAGAACACACACGCCGAGACAAACCACGCGAGACCCACAAGTCGCGCGCCGCTAAGGGCCTTTACCATATAGCCTCCAGTGGTTTGATCTTAGACAATGCCCCATTTAGCAGACGGTATATGTCAAAGAACATTATCAGTCGCTCAATAGTCATGAAGTTTACCGCGGGCTTTTTTCAAAGATCCTTGCCTCTTTTTACTGTCGAGTCGCTTACGCACCGATGACCTTGAGGGGCCAGTTTTCATTCTAGGCGCCTCCACATATTGAGATTCTCTAAGCATCTCGTCGAGTCGCGCTAGGCTTTCAAGTCTATTTTTTCCTGACTCCTGAACTTTTGAGCCTTGATAACGATGACGCCATCGCTACTGATTCTTGCATCGCGCATAGCGAGAATTTTGGACTTAACAGCTGCCGGCAATGTCGAAGACATAACGTCGAATCTCAAATGAATAGCTGACGAGACCTTGTTGACGTTCTGTCCACCCGGACCACTGGCGCGGATCGCAGAAAACTCGATCTGACTCTCGGGAATATCGGATACACGAATCATAGGGCGCACCAAAGAATGCTTATCTTACTTACCGTCAGCTCGACGTCGTCCGAGACACCTACCGAAAGCACAATTGAAAGTACCACTAAGTACCATTAAAGGTAGAGCTATTTGTGCCGCGAAAGATCACGACTTGCATTAGTGAGCGTCCTTGAGCTTGGCGGCAACCTGACTCTGAGTTGGCTATCGGCGGGCGCGGTGGATGATGCGGGTGACGGCCACCCCAGTCCACACACAGAACGCAGTTAGTCCCTAGCGAGGGACCCACATTTTTTGAGCTCTGGCGATGGCGCCCAAACGATCTTGTCATCACCTGTAATATTGCTCAAAACAGTGAAGCGCCATCATGAGATCGAGGTGTGCACCTCCTCCGTTTTTAAAAACCGTTGTCTCACAGCGATGTCTCTCCCCTCCCCCTTCAACGAGATCGTAAAGGTCACCTTTGACGTCTTTTGTCGATATGACGCCATGAGAAATGGGAATGTGTAACTCACCAATATGCTCAAGCACCGTTTCGCGCGAGTCCACGAACAACGACGCACGCGAAATAAGCTCGTCGTCACCCTCGCGCATCTCAGGCCCGTGCGCGCCAACAAGATCGACGTGGGCGCCATCCTTGACCCAGTTACCGCTAATTACCGGCGACCTCGAGCCAACAGCACTGGTGACAATATCTACCCCTCGAACCGCGCTCTCTGCGCTGTCACACACTGTAACTTCAAACGCCATAGCGTCTGCAATCGCCTGAGCGCGTAATCTTGTTCTTCCCCATATGCGGATATCGGTCAACTGCGGATAAAGGGCGGTGTAACCCTCAAGTAATCCTCTCGCAATCGGCCCTGTTCCGATAACGGCAATCGACGAGGGTTTAGGCATGGCTAAATAACTCGCTCCCAAAAGCGAATCTGCCACCGTTTTCCAAATTGTCAGCACAGCACCGTCTACCAAACCAATAGGATGACCTCGATCCTTATCAAAAAGAGTAAAAAGCCCCTGCACGCTTGGTGCTGGTGGTGAAAGGGCCCGATTATCGGGACGAATCGTCACTGATTTGGTGCCAGCACCCAACCCCGGGATGGCAGCTGAGCGAGTCAGTAATTCACCATCAGACATTGGCATCAGCATGTCGCTAATGGTCGCTCTGGGGAATGTATGCCCCTTTCGAAGCGCTTCAACAGCATCGGCCCAGTTCAACTTATGAGATAACTCTGGACCTAGAATCACGAGCTCATTAGCGTTCATATCACTCAAATCGTTTATTAACTCCCCTGTTCTGCGCCGGGCCAGGTGTCGGCGACCCGATAACCTTGTGGCCACGGATCGTCTGGCGCTAGAAGAAGCTCCGATCTGCCGTAAATCCAAGCGCGACCGGTCAAAGAGGGAACAATAGCGTCGAGCTCGCCTATCTCAGTCAACGCTTCAATGCGACCTGAGAACTCTGAGTCGATAATCGAACGTGCGGTCAGCGTCGTTCCAATACCCGCCTCTCCACGCGCCTGCAGCAACGCTAGATGGGCCGATACCCCTGTGCCCGTTGGTGAGCGGTCAATTTTCCCAGGCCGAATGGCCACCGCATGCCGAGTCTCACCTGCCACAACCGGCGTGCGAAACAGACAAAAAGAAATGTGCCGCCAGTCGGGGTTCGTTGGATGATGAAACCCCAGCTGCTCGGTCGCGGCATCGGAAATCCTCACCCCCAGATCCGCAAGATCTTTGGCCTCGTCAGGTATTAGGCTAAAGCCTAGGGCCGGTGCATCGACCACCGCAAAGCTGTCTCCACCGTAAGCTGTATCAATTTTTATGCTGCCCAGGCCCTCAACCTCGATAACCGCATCTAGATGGCCCGCAAAACTTGGGTGGTTAGTGATCGTAACCGACTCAACACGACCCGAGCGACACTCTGCAGTGACCCGGGCAAGGCCACCAGGCGCCTCCAAAACAAGTGAATTCGTCCCCTCTTTCATCGGAACGCGACCCGTCTCGAGGAGCACAGTAGCAACACACATAGAGTTCGAACCCGACATCGGCGGCGTGTCAGCAGGCTCCATGATAATAAAGCCCGCATCAGCATCCGGATGCTTGGGCGGCACCAATAAATTAACGTGCTTGTGCACTCCCCCACGCGGCTCATTGAGAACAAAATTACGCAAGGTCTGATCACGTGCAATCCAACGTGACTGCTCCCACAGCGTTTCTCCCGGGGGCGGTGCAACACCCGCGACAATGACATCACCCACCTCGCCACAAGCGTGACATTGCACTATTTGAATAGCATCAACGTGGTTCATGGCAGCACTCCGAGCCAGTTTCATTTACCGGGCTCATACTGAGGCGACGAGGGAAATTCGGGGACTTTATAGTCAATGGTCGAGTAGCGGCTCTGTTGCTGCCGCAAGCCATGTAATCAATTCATCATCGCCCAACAGCGGACTCACCCTATCAAAAACTGCCCGGTGGTATTCATCCACCCACGCGCGCTCGGTTGAGGTCAACATCTTGACATCGATCAAGCGTCGGTTGAAGGGCACAAAGGCCATACTTTCCAAGCCTAACCACCCGTCTCCAAGACAAACGACCTCGCAAAGATTCTCGTGTCGAATACCAAACTCATCGGCTCGATAAAAACCGGGCTCTACGGTCAGGGTCATGCCGGCCTGAAGTCCCACCGTGGTTCCCGCCTTTTGCATTCGCTGGGGAAACTCGTGGACGCTGAGATAGTGCCCTACCCCGTGCCCTGTTCCATGATCATAATCTAGCTTCGCCTGCCACATTGGGAGCCTTGCGGCGCTGTCTAGAGCATGTCCTAAGGTACCCGCAGGAAAGACCTGTTGTGCGACTGCAATATGCGCTTTCAGTACGCTGGTTGCGAGGCTTCTGTGTTCTGACGTCGGCGTTTGGAAGCACCAAGTGCGTGTGGTATCCGTTGTACCGCCCCGACTGAATTGCCCACCTGAATCCAGTAAAAACAGGGTTGAGGGTTCCAGGGTCGCCCCCCCATCCGCAGGTGCTGAGTAGTGCGCAAGCGACGCATTCCCATCAGCCGCGGAAATGGTCCTAAAGCTAGGCGCTGTGTAGTCTTCAATCTCGGTCCTGAAATGGTGAATACGTTCTTCTACCGCCAGCTCTGTAACCGTCTCGCTGTGAACCGCGGACTCCAACCAGTGAAGCAATCGAACCCAAACCGCACTGTCAGACAGGCATGCACTGCGCAGTGCACTGAGTTCGGTCTCGTTTTTGCGCGCCTTTAAATCGGTAATGGGACTACGCTGGATAAGTGCTTCACCACCAACCGCTTCCACCACTTGACGCCCACACTGTGGCCCTTGTGTTGCGTCAACCCAGAGACGGTCCGCGGATTGAACTGCATGCTCAAGCGAACCCAAAAATTGCTCTCGTGCATAACAGCGTACGGGGATCTCAGCACTCGCAAGTCTCTCGACGTCGCTTTCCTTTAAATCTCCAAAAAGGTGAATTTCGCCTTCCAGTCCAATCAGTAATCGCGCGCGCACTACCGGGCAAAAGGGCAGGTCTTGGCCACGAATATTAAGCAGCCAGTTGACATTGTCAGGCTGTGTCTCAACAAGCCAAGACACCTCGATCACGCGCATCTGCTCTCGAACTCGCGCTAACTTTTCCGCGACCGGCTCTCCCGCCCACTCATAAGACAACTGTATGACTTCTGACCGAGGCGTCTCGGGCCGATCGAGCCAACATTGATCGAACAGGTCTGCACTAGTCGGCTGCATAACCGCCGATTTTTGGCCACAGGCGGCGTGAAGGCGATCGTATAAGTCGGGGGTCACTACTTCGCTGTCGAAACCGACGCGCCACGCAGACTGCGCATGTTGGGCAAGCCATTTTTCGGGCGGTTCCTCATACAAATGCTGAAGCGTCACCCAATCGCCATTGGTCTCTCGTGCAGCTTGCTCGGGGTAACGCCCGTCAATAAATAGAATGACATCATCATGAGTCACTATCGATAGCCCCCAGCTACCTGTAAAGCCCGTTGTCCACGCCAGTCGTTCATTCGCGAGTGATACATATTCGAACTGCTGCTCGTCCCAACGCGGAATGACCAATGCATCGAGTTGCATCGCGCTCATTACATCCCGTAACGCCGATATCCGACTGGGTTCCCAACCCGCGGCGATAGTCTTCACATCAGTCATAAGTCGTCTCACTCTGTATTTGCTTTGCGCCCATACGCGGCGCCAGATAACGATTGAACAACGCCAAGGCGAACATCGCCACAACCGCTAAACCTGCAAATAGCGCCCACATGACAAACGGTTGATTCGCCTTTATAGCAATCTCGCCGTAGGCCCATCCAGACATGATGCCTGCTAGCAGGTAGCCAATTGCGATAGACACAAAATAGTAACCCTGAAACAGCGCCGCCTTCTCCGGTAACGACGTTGCGGCTACGTATTCTTGACTTTTGGGTGACGCAAGCATTTCACCAAACGCAAAAACAATGACACTTGCGATGGTCAAGACGCCGCCAAAGGCCACCATGTGTGACACACCGCCAATGACAAAAGCCACGCCGATCATGCCTGTCCCAAGAATCAGCATGCCGAACGGCGAGCGATTTTCTCCCCACCGACTGATGAAGTATTGGAACAGTACGATCGACAGGAAATCGAAGGCAATAATATATTCGGGGCTTACCTGTCGAAACTCGCTCGCCCATTCGTTAGCGAGCGCATCTGCGCTGATGCCGCCCGAACTCAGTGAAGCCAAGCCGGATACCAGCTCTGTCTCGGGAACACGGACTTGGTATTGCACCAGTGCTCTGAATACCTCTGCCGGCTCCGGCTGAATAATCAAAAGTGTCTTCAGCGCCTCGGCGAGTCTTGGCTCGTCAACCGGCGCGATAAATTGCGCGAAGCCATCGGAAAACGCCTGAATAATAGCGACAGCGTCCGATGTATTTACGAAGTCCTGAATGTACAGCGGGAACGTAAGGAAAATTTGGTTATAGACAGCCCAAAAAAGCGACAGTACAAGCAGATAGACAAGAAACGGCGCGTTGCCGACTCTCAACTTCTGTTGATACCAAGGCGCCTTGAACACACTGCTCTGCGCGCGTGATGAGCTGACCTGCAGAGCTGAAGAAGCGTCCTCAGCGAGTGAGGGGGATTCCTGACCAACAGAAGCGGCACTTTGTACCGCTTTGTCCCAAATAACCTGAGCGCCTAGCCAAAAGAGCAAAAACAACCCGTAATGACGCCAGGCCATCCAACCCCCTCCGGCAATCATAAGACCTAGAATGATGGGGATGAGCATTAGGGCGAAGCGGCCATTACCGAGCACTTCGATAGCGTCTGCGAGTGCGGCAGACGCGGCACTTTGTGTCGAGCCATTTGGATCATTGTTGCTAATACCGGACGTCGAATCAACGGTCTGCTGAGGGTCCGCCAGTTGCGATGCCTGAGTAGAAGAGACATCCCCGCGCCTATGACTCTCTTGAGTTTGAACTCGTTCGGGCGAGTCATCTTCCAAGAGAAACAGTGCTATAAGAAGATTGATACCAATCGCAATCGATGAGAGCCAAAAAACGTGCTCCCAACTTATGGCTCTTACATAACCCGCAATAACGGGCCCCAAGAAGCCACCAACGTTAACCATCATGTAAAAGATGCCAAAAGCACGTCCGCGATTATCATCGCTCGCACTGCGTGCGACCGTACCCACCACGAGGGGTTTAAAGATGGCGGCGCCTAAAGCCACAAGCATGTAAACGAAGAAGAATGGCCAGAACTCGTCCACTTGACCCAACAACAAATAGCTTGGAGTGAGCAGCGCGAAGGCGATCAAAAACATTTTGCGATAGCCTACCCGATCTCCCATTGCACCTGTGATCACAGGCAAGACATACACAAAGAAAGGAATGATGCCCTGCAAAATACCGCGCTCGGTGTCACTAAAACCAAGTCCACCCGCACTCGGTGAGGTACTCATGTAAAGAGAGGAAACCGTAAAGAAACCATACCAGGCGATGCGCTCGAAGATTTCCAACGTATTGGCAATGTAGAAGGCACGCGTGAACGAGTTCGCTGGTGTTTTATTATTCAAATTGAGCATCTCCAACTGCTCTCAAATATAGCATGTGCCCCCTCGATAAGTTATTGCACTTCGCGTCGAGAAACTCTGACAATAAGAGACCTAGAATCCAAGGACATTGAAGATTATGTCAGCGAGAGACAACGCTTCCCCCATTACCCACGATGAGCGCCAACACCGACTTAGCGCATTGCAAAACAGCTTGCCAACGTTTGAGCTCGACGCTGTGATGATTACCCCTGGCGCCAGCATGCGTTACTTCTTCGGGCTTACCTGGCGCGAGACGGAAAGGCTCGTTTGTGCCGTTATAACCGCAACACGCGTGGTATTCGTCTGCCCAAAATTTGAAGACACAGCGCTTCTCGCCGCGCTCTCTTCAGCCTATGACTATGCCTGGTGGGAAGAGCATGAAGATCCTCGTCATTTGGTCTCAGGGGTTCTGTCGGATAATAACTGCCAAAACGTGGGGATTGATCCGAGTTGCTCGTATGGTCAGACGTTTGCCCTTGGCAAAGCCACATCGGCAGCGCTCACCTCAGCAGGACCTATTCTGCAATCATTGCGCGCACATAAGTCCGCAAGCGAATTAGCCCTCATGCAAGCTGCAAAGTCCCTCACGCTGGACGTTCATGTGGCGATATTTGAGTGGATCAAACCCGGTATGCGAATGAGCGAGGTGATTGCTGAAATCGATCGCCTACACCGCGCGGGCGGCGCCGACAATGGGAGTTTCTTCTGCGCTGTTCAATTCGGTGAAGGTACCTCGCACCCACACGGTGTTCCGGGAGATCCGGTTCTCAACAAAGGCGAACTGATACTGATCGATACTGGCTGCACGATCGATGGCTACCATTCGGATATCACACGAACCTACGCGCTCGATAAACAAGACGATCGTGTTGAAGCGCTCTGGGATTTAGAAAAAGAAGCGCAAGCAGCTGCCTTTGATGCCGCCCAAATTGGTTTTCCCTGTGGGGATGTAGACGCGGCAGCTCGCGCTGTTCTCGAGGCTCATGGACTCGGCCCGGATTACCGATTACCAGGCCTTCCTCATCGCACAGGGCACGGTATTGGACTCGAGATTCACGAGGGCCCCTACCTCGTTAGGGGCGACGACACACCCTTGGCAACTGGCATGTGTTTTTCGAATGAACCCATGATCGTTGTACCCGGGCAGTACGGTATTCGCCTTGAAGATCATTTCTACATGACCGACACAGGCGCTCAGTGGTTCACCGAGCCCCAAAAGAGTCTCTATCAACCACTTTAAGGTCGATCCTCAGAATTTCTTGGCTAACCTCAAGAAACTCTCATCGGAGTTTCGCAATCCAACGTACTTTTTGATCGCCGCTGAGTAGGTCAGATAATAAAAAAGGAAGACCCACGACGGCTAAATTATTTCTGCGAAGTATCATTCTCATCGTGGGCGTCTACGCGGCGCCTGTTATTGCCGATTACGGTCTGCTGACGCTACTCCCCAGCTTTTTTGGCGAGATGAGTAAGGTGAATTGGCAAGGGTAGTTCGATCTCGACTTTCTCATGTTCTTGCTGATGCCAGCTCTTTGGATTGCATGGCGAAACCGGTTTTCGCCACCGGACATCAGTCTCGGGGTGGGCGGGATCTTTTTGAGACCTCCCTATATATCTGCTTGCTTGTTATATCTTGGCCAGCGCTATGGATGGGATTTAAATAACTTTTTTGCGCAGGACACCTGACATGAGGTCGATGCTTCTCAGTGGAGGCAATATAAAAACGCTCTTTCCCAGGTAGCGCTCGCAAATGCGGGCTCGACATTTTTGTAAAAAGCGCCGTCGCGGTCAGAGAGAAACATCCACAGCATCGGAGACTGCGTTGGCCTTGGCACGAGCCTCGTCAACTGTTTCGCCCCGCGCAAGACCCACGCCCATGCGTCGCTTTCCAGCCACTTCGGGTTTGCCAAACAGCTTGACCGAGGTATCGGGCGCGGATAGTGCGGCGCTGAGATTACCAAAGCACGTTTCTGTTGATTCACCGTCGACCAAAATAACGCTGGAAGCCGATGGCCCATGGAATGCAATATTTGGGATAGGCAGTCCAAGAATTGCTCTAGCGTGTAGCGCAAACTCCGATAAGTCCTGCGAGATCAGTGTCACCATCCCAGTGTCATGTGGACGCGGCGATACCTCGCTGAAGTAAACGTCATCACCTTTGATAAAGAGTTCTACGCCGAATAATCCGTAACCCCCAAGTGCTTCAGTTACCTGTTCTGCAATGTCGCGAGATCGTGATAGCGCAAGGCTGGACATCGGCTGAGGCTGCCAGCTTTCTTGGTAGTCCCCATCCTCTTGACGATGACCAATAGGCTCACAGAAGCTCACACCACCCGCGTGTTGAATGGTGAGCAGCGTAATTTCATAGTCAAAATCAACAAAGCCTTCAACGATCACCTTGCCTGCCCCTGCTCGACCACCTGCCTGCGCATAGTCCCAAGCATGACCAATATCTGCGTCTGATCGAACAAGACTCTGGCCCTTGCCTGAAGAGCTCATTATCGGTTTCACCACACAAGGAATGCCAATATCAGCGATCGCTGCGTCAAAAGCAGCTCTATCAGCAGCAAAGGCATAAGGGGAAGTTGCCAGCCCCAACTCCTCGGCCGCTAGACGGCGAATACCCTCTCGGTTCATCGTCAGCTGTGCGGCACGCGCACTGGGAATTACTTTGAATCCCTCCGATTCAAGCTCGACCAAAGTGTCGGTGGCGATAGCCTCTATCTCAGGCACGATTAAGTCGGGCTTTTCCGCCTCAACCACCCGCCTCAGTTCAGCACCATCGAGCATTGAAAACGTGTGCGATCGATCCGCCACCTGCATGGCAGGCGCGTTTTCGTAACGATCGCAGGCGATCACTTCCACGCCTAGTCGTTGAAGCTCGATGACCACTTCTTTGCCAAGCTCTCCAGAGCCGCAAAAAAGAACACGCGTGGCAGTTGATGAGAATGGAGTTCCAATGCTGACCATTGCATTTTCCTCAGGCAGGGCTAACCAATAACTTGGAATTTAACGCATATAAGACGCCTTTGGTTTGGTCTTAACACGTTTGTTTACGCCGACTTAGAGATTCGTCAATCAGCAACTGGTTTTGTCATTGCGCTGTTAAACACCCATTACTAATAGGCAAGGCAGTAGTTAGTGGCCTCGACAGCATCACAGCCTAAACATCTGAGATAAATAGAACCTCGATAGTCCTTTATCACTGTAACACGACCATCAAGCCGCCCCATTTTTCAGCCAAGTCATGTACTCTTAATCATCAAAATAATACCTGCTCACCTAATTTGGGCACTGAGCACCAACGCTGAGGCTTGCAAACCGTGACGATTGCATCGACTAAAACCCACCATCGTGTCTGTCATTTATGCGAGGCCATGTGTGGTCTCATCATCAAGACAGAGGGCGACAAAGTCATTGATATTCGCGGAGATAAGTCAGACCCCTTAAGTCGGGGCCACATCTGTCCTAAAGCAGTTGCCCTGCAGGATATTCATGAAGACCCGGACCGCCTGAGAAAACCGTTAAAACGTGTTCGCTCCGCCCCTGGGGTCTATGAGCACGTAGAAATTGAGTGGCACGAGGCACTTGATCTCGCAGCCAATGCGCTGGCTGACACAATTAAAAAGCATGGTGTTAATGGGATCGGTGCTTACTTTGGTAACCCGTCCGCCCACAATTACGGGATGATGACCCACCAGCGAAATCTCTTCCGCAACATCCGCACGCGAAATCGCTTCTCAGCAACGTCGGTTGATCAATTACCGCATCACCTCGTGTCTATGTGGATGTACGGTCACATGTTACTAATGCCCATCCCTGACATAGACCGTACCGATTATTTTTTGATGCTCGGCGCCAACCCGCTTGCATCAAACGGCAGCATCTGGACCGTGCCAGATGTCAGAAAACGTATCAAAGATCTGACGGGGCGTGGTGGCAAATTAGTGGTGATTGACCCAAGAAGAACCGAGACGGCAGAACTCGCCAGCGAGCACCACTTTATAAAGCCCGGAACCGACGCGGCGCTACTACTTGCACTCATCCACGTCATATTCCGCGACGACTTGTTGTCACTGGGCGCTTTGGCAGACTTCACTGACGGTCTTGAAGACGTTCGAAATGCGGTTTTATCACTGACACCTGACTGGGCGTCAGCCATTACCGGTGTTGCCGCTTCTGATATCGAGCGCATCGCTACGGACATGGCCACTGCCAGGGCTGGCATTTGCTACGGACGCATGGGCGTCAGTACGCAGGCTTACGGAACACTCTGTCAGTGGGCCATTCAGGTCATCAACGTGATCACGGGCAACCTTGATAAACCAGGCGGTAGTTTGTTCACCAAACCGGCCATGGATCAGGTTACGAATAGTAGCCGCGGCGGTTTTGCGCGGTTTACAAGTCGCGGAAGAGGGCTGCCCGAGTTCAACTATGAGCTACCTGCTGCAGCACTCGCCGACGAGATTAAGACCCCTGGGGAAGGCCAAATTAAACTAATGTTCACGGGTGCAGGTAATCCCGTGTTATCTACACCCAATGGCCGTGCGGTCGACGAAGCATTCGAAGAGCTCGAATTTATGATCTCACTCGACCCCGCGCTCAATGAGACGACGCGGCACGCCGACATCATCTTGCCTCCGACGTCGCCCCTCGAGCACGACAATTACGACTTTGCTTTTCACAATCTAGCCATTAGAAATACCGCCCGCTACACCCCAGCAGTCTTCGACAAGCCAGAAGGGGCGCTTCATGACTGGGAAATTTTCGCAGAGCTCGGAGACCGATTGGCTGAACGACTGGGAGTAGAACCCATGCCGCGAGTGCCACCACATAAAGTGGTCGACGCAGCACTTCAAGCAGGGCCGTATGGACGGGGCTCGGAGTGGAACCTCAGCATCGAGAAGCTAAAAGAGTATCCCTCGGGTATCGACTTTGGTCCGCTGGAACCCTCTTGTCCTGAACGTCTGCAAACTACCGATAAACGAATTCCACTGGCGATTCCCGAGGCATTAGCGGATATCAACCGCCTGCTGTCGGACGTCACTATCAGTGAAGGTGGCTACAGGTTAATTGGGCGCCGGAACGTGCGCGATAACAATTCATGGATGCATAATCACCAACGTCTAGTGAAAGGAAAGCCTCGTTGCAACCTACTCATGCACCCCGACGACGTTGCAAAAGAAGGCTGGTCCGAGGGCATGCAAGTGACCATTAAGAGTCGTGTTGGCGCTATCACCGCAGAGCTAACACCGTCCGCTGAAGTCATGCCCGGGGTTATTAGCTTGCCACATGGTTACGGTCATGGATTACAGGGAACTCGCTCAGAAGTTGCCAATACGAATGCAGGCGTCAGCTGTAACGATGTGACTGATGAGCAGTTTCTCGATCTGCTCTCCGGAAACGCAGCCATCAATGGCGTACCCGTGGAGCTATCAATACAAGCAGCCTCGAACAGTTGAAAACGGTGCTTCCCCCATGTTTAAACAGGGCTGATAATCGAAGAGAGCGGTCACTCTAAACCGCCTTCGTTTTCTTCATTGTGTTTTTGTTCGTTGAGTAAAATGTTATCGCCCCCAGAAAAACAATAGGTCAGCTGTCACTTCCTCGCGTCTTTGCTTATTCACTCGACAACAGGAGCATTCGTTGAGTAGCCTTGTCTGGCAAGGCCAAACCACAAGGAAACATTAATCATGTTTAGTCACATCATGCTCGGAGCGTCAGATATTGAAGCCTCCAAAAAATTCTACGATGCTACTTTGGGTGCTCTGGGTTACGGCCCTGGCGTAATGGACCCAAAAGGTCGCGTATTTTACATGACCGATACAGGTATTTTTGCTCTTTCAATGCCGATCGATGGCAACCCCGCAACGGCTGCTAACGGCGGCACCATCGGATTCGCATCGCCGAGTGTTGAGGCCTCTGAAGCATGGCACGCAGCAGGCTTGGCCAATGGTGGCACAGACTGCGAAGATCCGCCCGGCGTCCGCGACGGTAATATGGGTCCCATCCACTTGGCCTATCTTCGAGACCCATCGGGTAACAAGATTTGCACACTGCTAAGAGTCTAAAGACTCGCGTTACCGCTTTGCTCGCCCTACTCGTGGGCGGGCAGAGCTTTGCTCAGGCAAACGACCTGCCCATCGATTATGACGCCGAAACAGACGTCAAACAGACTTGCTCTGGTTGCCATGGACTACGATACCTCGACCTTGCTCAAGGCTACGATACAAGTGCCGAATGGTCGCATCTCATCAGCAGCATGGTTCTGTTACCGTCCGGTCGCTTAGGCGCCATCAGCGAGTACCTCGCGAGCCAATATCCACATAAGCCCGAAAAAGCACCGCGTTTGGTCGATGGTGATACCAATATTGTCATCGAGGAATGGGTAACACCCACATTAGGCCAACGAACCCGTGACCCTATTGAAGCCCCCGACGGTGCCATTTGGTGGACTGGGATGTGGGCCTCTCTAGTCGGGCGACTTGATCCAGAAACCGGTACGATGAAGGAGTATCCGTTGCCCAGCTCGGCACGTCCGCACTCGATTGTGCCCGACGACAAAGGCTTTATTTGGTATACGGGCAACAGTAACGGCACGATTGGCCGATTAAATCCTGCGGACGGAAGTATCAAGGAATTTCCGACTCAAGCACGCGATCCACATACGGCGGTGTTCCACCCAAACGGCAAGCTCTATTTCACCAGTCAGCACTCAAACATGCTTGGTCGCTTGGACCCTGAATCAGGTGAGATCCTCGAAATAGAAACGCGTCGAAAACCCTACGGCATCAAGGTGGGCGCTGAGGGCGATCTTTTTATTGCCTTTAACGGCACGAATGCGATTGGTCGGATGGATGCTGAGAGCTTGGAGATCTCTTATTACCCGATTCCCGACGAGCGGACCCGTATCCGTAGGCTCGATATCGATAGCAAAGGTAACGTCTGGTTCGTGAACTCTTCGCTAGGTAAGGTCGGTAAATTAACGGTCAGCACTGGCGAGATTACCCAGTGGGACTCACCTAGTGGAGAGCGCTCACACCCCTACTCGATGACGGTAATTGACGACATCGTCTGGTACAACGAGAGCGGTATGCGCCCCGATGCTTTAGTGCGCTTTGACCCCGCAACCGAGAGATTTCAAAGCTGGGCTATGCCATCAGGTATTGGAATCATTAGACACACCTGGAAGACGCGGGACGGCGATCTGTTAATTCACCAGAGCAGCTCTAATCGCGTGGGACGCGTGCGTATTGAAAATTGATGACGAAGCCAATGCCAAATCTCGCGTGTTGCTCAGCGTAAGTCAGATCCCGGAAGGCCGTGTCTCGTCATTTGGTCGAATTGCTGAGGCTGCTGGATTTCCGCGCAAAGCGCGGTGGGTGGGAAAAATATTAAGTCAGCTGCCAAGCGACACCAAAATACCGTGGCATCGGGTACTTGGGCACAACGGGCTGATAACATGCCCACGTAAAGCCGTCGCACAGTCCCGTCTAGAGACTGAGGGGGTCGAGGTGCGCCAGTTTAAAGTAAACATGAAGCAGCATGTCTGGCCTGATTGATCACTGTATTTAGGCCCTGCGAATGGCTAATTAGCCCCTAGCCATGAAGGGAATACTCTAAACAGGACGCAGAAAAAATGCCCCAACCAAGCTAAATTCATAATCAGACTGGGCAGCCCTAATAATTAATGGCTTAAAACCCTATGAGCGTTTTGGCGTGCATGGCAATCGCTAAATCTGGGAGGGAATAATCAGTCTCCCAACTTCAGCACCCTACACAACCCTACTGCGCGACCTTATCAGTGAAGGAATAAGGCCTTCAGAAAGTTCGCCATAACAGCGATTAACAATCTGGGCGGATAACCAACTTCCCAATAACCTGCCGATTTTCCAACATACGAAAGCCCTCGAGCGTCTCAGACAGTGGCAGTTCATCATGGATACACGGGCGTGTTCTGCCCTCCTCAGCCCATTGCCAGATGGTATTTAGGTTTTCCTCGCCCTTTTCAGGAAATCTCCGGCCGTACTCACCCGCGCGTACACCCACCACCGAGAACCCCTTTATAAGGGGCATATTCGAAGCGATCGATGCGATTCGACCACTGGTGAAGCCAATGACAAGCAGTCGACCATCAAAATTGATGCAACGGGTGCTTTCGTCAAAAACATCCCCACCAACAGGATCGTAAATAACATCTGCACCTCGCCCTTCGGTTAGTGCCTTCACCTCTTCACGAAATCCGCCGTCAGTGCTGATGACGTGATCAGCACCCTGTGCTCTGACGCGCTCAAGCTTCTCGTCACTTCCACTGGTAGCGATCACCCTCGCACCCAAAAGTTTACCCATATCAACCGCAGCCATACCCACCCCACCACTCGCTCCGTGCACGAGCAGCGTCTCGCCCGCTCGTAAGTTACCCCTTCGCACCAACGCAACATAAGCAGTCAGGTAGGCGACTTGATAAGAAGCCGCTTCGGCAAAGCTCATGTTACTCGGCTTTTTACGAAGCCCTTCCACAGGCACACAGACGTACTGAGACAATCCACCGAAGCGCATACCAGCAACGACAGCATCACCAACAGTAAAACTGGTTACCCCTTCACCTAATGCGTCCACCTCGCCGGCGGTATCCATTCCCGGGGTGAAAGGTGGATCAAGTTTCAATTGGTACTTTCCCTGGCACAGCAGAAGATCGGGAAAGTTCAGACTGGCCGCCTTTATTCGAAGCCTTACCTCCCCCGGGGCTGGCTCGGGCAGCGGTAAGTCTCTAATCGACACACCTGAAAAATCATCTGAAATGTCGTGACACACGAGGGCTCGCATGGGTTTTCCTCTCAAAAGTCAGATGGATAGCTCAGAGGTGAGGGAAGCCCACAAAGGATAATCACTTCTGGTCGAATGGGCTTACGCGTGCAACAAGTGCTCTCTCAACAAGGCCAGGCCTTCCTCAAACGCGGTACTCGCCTGATCTAGGACAGTTATCTGGGGCAATTCACGGCGCGCCAATTGCGTCTCAATAACAGTCATCGATTCGCTCAGAGCAAGCAAACCCAAAGCTTTGCTGCTACTTTTTAACGCATGGGCGGCCCGCTCGCCAACCTCAAAGCGTTGCTTTTCGAGAGCTACTTTTAACGTCGCAATATTTTCTTTCCCCTCGTTGCTTAAACTATCGAGTAAACCCCGAACCACCTCGGGACCCAGAATAGAGAGCATCTCATCGCTTTGATACGGATCAAAAAGAGGCGTTTTCGTCTCCGCCACACAGTCTGTGTTTCCGAGACTCTCCGTCTGGCTACCAAACAGACTACTAAATTCGGCGGCAATCGCGTCGCGCTTGAAGGGCTTTGTGACAAATCCCACCATACCGCTCGAAAGCGCTTTCTGTTTTTCCTCTTCTTGGGAGTAAGCGCTAAGTGCAAGGAGTATCGTATTGGCGCATTGAGGTAACTTGCCAAGACGCTGTGCCACCTCGTGGCCCGTCATATCAGGAAGGTTTATATCTAAGAGCGCCACATCAAAAGGGGTATTACTTTGCTCAGCTAGCTGAATTGCCTCACCGCCGGACCTGGCCGTGATCACCTCGAACCCTAAACTCCGCAGTAACTGCGCATTGAGGATAAGGTTGGTAGCGGAGTCATCAAGCAACAACAGCCGCTTTTCAAAATTGAAGCTTGGCGCTACCTCGATATGCTGGTCGATCGGTTCAACCCGCGAGCAAGGCATCAGGGGCAAGGACACGGTGAATAAAGCGCCCCCCGATTCAGACTCACCCACGACGATCATACCGCCCATCGTTCTGACATGAGCCTCGCTCATACTCAGCCCCAAGCCTGTTCCAACATAGCCTTGAGTAGCGGTAGTCACGCCGGTCTCAAACGGCGAGAATACTTGCTTGCGAAGACTTCTGGGAATGCCGGGGCCAGAATCAGAAACTTGGAAAATAACCTCGTGAACCGCGTCTTGTGACACCTTGCCTAGCGTAACTGCCAGCTTAACGGAACCCTCGGCCGTAAACTTAACGGCGTTACTTAAGAGGTTAATCAGCACCTCTTTTAGCAGTAAGTCCGCACACAAATACTGAGCTTGCAGATCATCACTCACGGTAACCGAGAGTGTCAGGCCCTTCTCTGTCGCAGTAGCCATGAAGAGCTTACTAAGTGACTTGCCAAGGTGTCTCAAATCCGTCGCCACCTTCAACTGCTCGACCCGACTTTCGCCATTAGCCGCATCGCCCAAGGCGAAATTAATCACCTCCGACGCACGGTCTATGCTGGCTTCTGCCATCGACAACAAATCCCGCGTTTGCTGATCCTTTAATTTATCTGAAAGTAAGGTCAAGGCGCTGCTTACTCCCATTAAAGGCGTCCTTACTTCGTGACTTACACGATTGAAGAACTGCTGACGAACATCACCTTGTCGCTCCACCTCTAGCTTCGCGACTTCCAAGGCGCTATTGAGTTTCTGTAAGTCTTCGAGCATCTTTTGCTGCGAGGAAAGCAAAAGAAGTTGATCCATTTGCGAGTCATGAACAGGAAAATCATCAAACTGTAGCTCTGACTCAGGATACTTCTCACTCATCCATGCCATCCACGGAACACCCACAAAAATTACGCCGCCCTTCTCGTTCTCGGAGGGAGTAATCTGGCCTCTTACCGCAAGCCGAAGCCGCTCACTATGCGCTAGGAAAAGGCGCCCCGGGGTGGCGAGCGACTCTCTAGGGCCGCCTCGAAAGCGCGCAGGTCGCTTGAATTTGAAATCATCAAAAAAGCGGAAGTTAGGATGCTCATAATTTTTGAGCCGCTCTTTGACAAAAGGTGAAATGCGCTGAGTTGCTCCGTCCTCACTAATTTCGATAAGTACGGTGAAGAAACCAGATAAGAGATCCCATTGAGACATTGACCTGCCTCAGCGTTCCATCAACAAATGGAACTTTGTATGCGTCCCTTCACTGGGCGATAAATCTTCGATCGCCTCGATAGACATGGGTTCGTTGAAACGCTCACTTAGTGCAATCAACAAGCCCGAGACAAAGCTATTTAAGCCTTCTCTATGGCTTATGTACTCGACTTCCATTCTGTCGTTTTCTAGCTCGCTAACCCGAAACTCCGGGGGCTCATAGTCAAGAAACGTGGTACTGATCCGGTCATGTAATTCGTTCAGGTTTTCTAAGAACTCAAGCATCGTGCTGCCGGTAGAACGGACCAAGGCGTCGTAGTCTCTAACCAAGGTGTGGTTTACCCAATGCTGACCGAAGGCATTAAGCGCCGTATCGACTTCGATCCCCAATGCATCAGAGGCCGCGACAGCAAGGCGAAACGTAATCTCGTCGTCATAACTCCGCATCGCAAGGAAGCTATCGCTCGGGACTCCGGCCTTTGCAAGCACCTGGTCCCAAACAGCATCGCCGTAACCCTCCGTCACCATATCTCTAAGCGATTTATTGATAACCCCGTACATTTAACAACCTCCTGCGAAATACGTGATGACTTCTGGTTGGATTAAGCGTTCTTCCATGCCTGGACTTTTCGATAAATAGTAGAAGGAGCGACCTCGAGTAAGGTTGCCGCTCGATTAATATTGCCATCACTCACGTCTATCGCGTATTGAATCGCTTCTTTCTCGACCATCCATAAGGGTCTTACGCCTGCAACGCCGACGTCGGATGGACTGTCAGAACGACCTGCGGGGAGCGAACCCTCAGGCTGACTATCAAATTGAGTAATTGCCTCATCAATGATGTCGACACCAATTTCAGACCCGACCACCATAGTCGCAACCCAGCGCAACATATTCTCCAACTGCCTTACATTGCCCGGCCATGCATAACTGAGTAAGCGATCTTCGGATCGGCTCGACAAGGAATCAAATGTTTTACCTGTCTCCGTTCCGAGTCGATTCAGAATAGTTGTTGTTAGATAGGGGATATCATCGAGACGCTCTCTCAGAGGCGGCAGTCGAATGGGCAATACTTGCAGACGATAGTACAAATCCTCTCGTAATCGCCCCGCCCTCACTTCGTCCAAAAGGTCACGATTGGAGGAGGCGATAACTCGCACATTAGCCGACATATCAGTGTCAGCGCCCAGCGGTCGAAAAACGCCACTTTCTATAAATCGTAATAATGACGACTGTGCCGCGTAGTCCAACTCCGCAACCTCGTCGAGAAATAAGCTACCTCCCTCGGCGCGCGATACCAAGCCCCGGTGTATCCACCCAGCGCCACTTTCGCGGGCATCCTCGCCGAAAAACTCTCTTTCAAAGTTAGAGATAGATGTTCCGGCACAGTCAACGACAATAAAGGGTTCGGCGGAACGCGCAGAGAGGTCATGTACAGCCCGAGCCGTCAACTCCTTCCCCGTACCGCTCTCACCTAGAATAAGGACCGTTCCGTCAGCCGCAGCAATGCGTTCAACAGCATCGTACACAGCGCGCATGGGTGGCGATGAGCCAACTAAACCACCGAGCTGGCCTCGCTTATTTGACAGTGACTCAATCTGATCATTGAGCTCTTTACGGCGCATGGCATTTTGGACGGTTACGCGCAAGCGAATGGAATCGAAGGGTTTAGCGAGAAAGTCGGCGGCACCCCTGTCAAGAGCCCGCTCAGCCCACTCATTGCCGTGCCCGGTCATAACAACAGTCACAGGCACAGGATCCAGCTGAACAGCATGCGCCAATAAATCCAGTCCATTGCCATCGGGAAGTTCAATATCGAGTAAGACGAAATCGGCCTTAACACGTAATAAGCTGGCCTTGCCCTCCTCCAGCGTCGTTGCGATGTGAATTTCAAGTCCTAGGCCGGCAAGATAAGCCTCGTAAATAGCGCAAAGGGTTGTGCTGTCTTCAACAATCAATGCTTTCATATTTCCCCCCTCACACCTAAAGTCAATCAGTCCTTCATGGTCTCGAAGATATGATTCATCGCCTGATTGGCACGCTCGAAGGCATCCAATACATCGGGCCTGAAGTGCTTAGGATCAGTCCGACCATCGCCTTCTAAAATAATCTTCATTGCCTGCTCGTGGGTCATAGCGGGCTTATATGGCCGCTCAGACCTCAACGCATCATACACGTCCACAAGCGTGGTAATGGATGCCTCCACCGGAATTTCATTGCCCGAAAGGCCCCTGGGGTAACCGCCACCATTCCAGCGCTCATGATGATTTAGCGCAATACGCGCCGCCATCGCCATTACCGGATAATCTGACATCGACAACACCTCGTGTCCGAACGTGGGGTGCTGACGCATGACGGCAAATTCATCATTAGTGAGAGGTCCCTCTTTGAGCAAAATCGCATCCGGCGTCGCAACCTTGCCAACGTCATGTAGGGGTGCCGCCATGCGTAACATTTCGCATTGATCCTTCGACCATCCCAACTCAGAAGCCAGTTTGGCGGCATAGGCTCCTATCCGCAGTATATGTGCCCCCGTTTCCGGGTCTTTAAATTCAGCGGCCCTCGCGAGACACGCCAGCGACTCCGCGTATGCCTTGCGAATATCGCGATTTAATGCGTCTATTGCTACTTCGTTAGCTGCCAATTGCGCATCACGAGCTTGCTCATTAAGCAGCCGAAAACGCTCTGCTACTACATACTCCCGAGCTTCAAAAAGAATCGTCTCCAGCAGATCTAGATCCATAGGCTTGAGCATGAACTCTGAGGCACCCAATCGCATCGCGTCAATCACCGCGCGTGTATCGCCATTACCCGTCATGAATACAAAACGGCGAATGCGGTTCTGCGTATCGTCGTCTCGCGCAATACGCTCTAAAAGCTCGAGCCCTGTCATGCCCGGCATCGTCAAATCTGACAAAATAATGTGGATGTCACTATCCGCTTTGAATATCGAGAGCGCTTCTTGTCCGTTAGCCGCAAGAAGGCATTCAAATCCAAGCTCCTCAACGAAGTCTTGAAGCTCTAATCGGATGTCGGGCTCATCATCAACGACGAGCAACTTTAATGCATTCATACTTTGACCTCTGACGCCTGCTCCGAACTGTCCGAGAAGAGGGGCAAGCGGATCGATATTTTAGCGCCACCTGCTATATTTTCAGCCCAGATACTGCCCTGCATGTCTTGTATTATTCCATAACTGATCGACCCGCCCAGCCCTGTTCCCTTACCCACCGGTTTGGTTGTGTAAAAAGGCTCAAAAATATGCGGTAAAGCATCGGCAGGGATACCACCCCCCGTGTCTTCTATCGTCACCGTGACGTATTCAGCTTCAATCACCTGCTTAATATCGATTTTTCCACTCGTCGCGTTCGCTAGGATGGCGTCTCGGGCATTGTTGATCATATTAATTAACACCTGCTCAAACTGGATGGTGTTTCCGAGAACCCGAACCTGCGGTTCAAGATCTGCAATAAGTGCAATCCCACTTGCTTTCATAGGCTCGTAAACCAAATCCAACGCAGCCGCGATCGACGATGATACGGTCAAGGGAGCGTAGTCTTCACCCGCCACACGCCCAAAGGCGCGCATATGGTCAATAATAGTAGCGGCACGATCAACCGCAGAATCAATGCGTTGAATCCGATTCAACATCGACTCGTTATTCGCTCGCCCCTTGGAAATACTATTAGTCATGTTACTTACGGCGAGCTTAATGATATTCAACGGCTGGTTTAGCTCATGTGCCATACCGGTAGACATTTCCCCCAGCATGGCGAGTTTCGCGGTTTGCATTAACTGACTATCGAGCTCCTTTTGCTTTGTGAGATCGGTAACGAGCAACCAAAACCCAGCGTCCTCACCACTATCACTCTTACGAGACGACATCGCCATCAATAGCGACAGGGGCGGACGTCCCTCAATATGCAAGGTATATTCATCAACAAACTGATTGGACTCAAATAACTGCTCAGCGCGTTTCCGCAGCCTAAAAGAAGCTTCTGCGCTGTCACCGATGATCTCCAACATTGCATCGTTACAAAAGCGCAGGCGATAACTCGCATCGACTCCCATCACGCCTAAGGGAAGTGAGCTCAATAAAGTTTCGTAGTTTCTTATCGAGGCACCAAGTTGATTCTGCGCGGCCGACACATCCGTGCTGAGACTGGCAATCCGCTCCTGCAGCTCCTTCAACTCCTGTGTGGGAGCCGTAACCTTTATCTCTATTGGAGAGAAGTTCACTGAGAGATCGTCGCTGCGCTTTCTTTCGTGCTCTAGGTCTCCCAAAGACTCCACAAGATCATCGATAGGTCTCATCAATCGCCCAACAATAATGTTTGTTAGCCACAGATTCATCAATAAAATGACTATGGCTAAGACAGCCGAACTAACGAGCAAACGACAGAAAAGCTCGAAGTAAGGCCAAAAATCAAGGTCGACGATCATCACTCGCCCATACGGTAGTTCGACTGGAAATTGACTCGTCACAACTTCCGACACGATCAGTGAAATCTTTGTCTGCTCATTGGTCGCACCAATTCGCGACAATGATGGCCGTCCCTCAAAATTAGGGGTCCATAAAACACCACCCGCAAAGTCTTCAGCAAATTCGAGACCGCCCGACTCTGCCAATCCGGCGCGATCAAACGTAGTCAGATCCACTATTCTTGCGCTTACCCCGTTATCGCCCGCATGCCCCCCTATTACCCAGGAATCTGGATCGATATCAATAGAGAACACGACGACCCCATCACCCAACGGGCTCGTATGTACAGGGTATTGTTTTTTGTTTAGCTGGAGAAAAAATGGCGCTTCCAAATCTTCCAGCTGAAGCCCCATATTAGCCCGATAGATTAGCCGATCGAACTGTTCCCCATCGATTAAGTTGCCAACGTCTACGCCAAGTTTCTCTCGCGCAACCTCCGGTATTTGAAGATTTTGCTCCGCTGTTAATGATTGCTTGGGGTCAATCAATACGTGTAAAAATCGGTCATCGAACGCCAAATGCGGATTTGGAGCCCCGCCTTCAGCATTTAATGCCTGCTGCATTACTCTCTCGATTCGAGTAGCAATCCTTTGCTCGTTCGAGATGAGTAGCTGCTCTGCAAACCGATCAGTCTCGCGGCGAAGAGAGCGCTCCAATTGCTGAGACCAGCTGCCCGCCCATAGTATCAACGCTATGAGCAATACCAGAGATGTAATGCTTGTGGCTGCTAAGGAGATGAGTGAGCTCAGCGAGGGGAGAGGCTTCTCTTCAGGGCGTGAAATTGCCGTTATAGCGTCACCCAAGACACGCTTAGCCCAGTGCCATAAAACTTCAGACAACACCAACGAGACTAGTGTTGGAATGACAAATTTCGCAGCGTGCGCCGTGGAGTGGATAAGCGCCAGCCCCTGAAAAAAGTAAAGCGCTGTAGCGTAAAATGGGAAGCTAAAAATTAGTAGGGCAAAGTAACCTGCTTGCAGACGATCTTCAGCGCGACCTGTTGCCGCGACAGATTCCAGAGCACCCAAAACGACAACAAAAGAGAAAATTTCAATCCAAAATCCAACAAGGGATGAGGGCGTGGCAAAAGCCACGACGGCCGCAATGGGAACACCTATCAGTAATATCGGCCGGAGCGGGATAAACCGTAATATTAAAAATGCCGGTAACTGATATATCGCAAAATCGAGAAGCCCGATGTGAAACGGGAGCTTTAGCGTTATAGAGAGGCCTAGCCACAGCCACAGCAAGCCCACGACGACCCTTCGGCGGCCCTCGATTGTCATATGCTATTCGCTTCCGTGACGGGCAGCTCAAGAGTGACGATAGCACCTTGCCTAAGGCGCACGTTATTCAGCCCAAGGCTCCCTCCAACTATTTCGGTCAAATATTTTGCATGAGTCAGACCTAAACCAAATGCACCTTGATCCGCTTTCGTTGTAAAAAAAGGATCGAACCCTTTTTCGAGCGCATTATCTGTAAACCCCAGTCCGCTATCAGCGACCTGCATAATAAAAAGAGCATCCCGATATTCGCTTGTAATACTGACTTTTCGTTTCCCAGCGCCCTTAATCTGAATCGCATCAAAAGCGTTTCTGGAGAGAGCGTTAAATATTTCAACCATTGCCCCCGCGCTAATGTTGCACATAGCCTTATCGGCGTTGAGTTCAGTTTCAAGTTCAATATCCATCTCTTGACACTTAGGCACTAAGAGACTGACCAGATGCGTCATCAATTCTGTCACATCAATCGGTGTATCGACTCGCGTAGGTTTATTTGCATTGACCCACGACAAAGTATGAGCAAAAGCCTTCTGTCGCCTCTGAAGTTCAAACTCGGAGAGAGCCAATCCGCTTACCATGATCTCGGAAACGCCCTTCTCCAAGCTCCCTAAGTATTCAATGAGCGGCGACTGTTCCAACATAGGATGTTCATCTAGGACGGATTTCGAGTCATATTTGGCCTCATCACGCTCTTGATTGACGACACATAGAATTCGGTTGACGCCCAAGCCCGGCTCCACTTGCGGGCTCAACTGAATTGTGACGCGGACCTCGCGACGACCACGAAGCATTAGTACGCAACCAAACTCATCGGGCAACTTCCCAGCCCGAGCGGTCTGCATAGCCATATCGAAAATTTCTTGTGATGCCGCATCAAGATAATCGTTTGAAAATAAACTACGCAATGCCTGGTTCTTCGAGACTCCGGTGAGTGTAATCATTCGACGATTCCAAGTTCGAACAGCACCGCTCACATCTAAAATAAGTGCGGCGCGCTCGCTCATCTCTACCAGTGACTGAATTTGCATCTCCAAAAGGTCCGACTCGTCAGACATTTCAAGAACTCTTTCTCTTTGCGCGTTCAACTGCCCTCGGTAATCGCCAATGGTGAGATCAAACGCGTTATAAAGCGCTGCTAACTCGCTCGGAGCACCATCCAAGTCTAATGCCTGACTCTTCCGTCCTCGAAGCAACCTATTAACGTAATGCGTCAGCTTTTCAGTAGGTGCTATGACTTTAGCCTTCAGAATGGTCCAAGAAATCAGCAACACCATTGCAAGTGCAAGCGCTGATAAGCCAGGTATCATCCAGTTTCTAATAGCAATTTCAGATGAAAACTCTTGCCTCCCCTTCGATAAGCTAAGCCTTTGTGCGCGAAGCAACTTCTCCCAAGCGGCTGCAGAACGATATCGATTGGCACCAAGGTCGCTAGAATCACCTCCAAGACTTTCAAGAACCAAAGATCGCTCTGACTCACAGCACCCCAGTGGCAGCGGAAGGGATGCCAGCATTTTGACTCTATCTACGGGGATTGACTCTTCCAGCTCAACCAGCTGGACGACAGCTTCTCGCGCCTCCTGCCACTGGACAGACTGCTGATACGCTTCGAAAAGCGACCAGTATGATTCGCGACTTTGGTAGTTGACGGAGACAACAATTAGGTTCGCAACGATATAGACCAGGGTCATAACGACCAAGATGCGGGCAAAAAAAGTCCTAATTCCCACCTCATCAACTCCAGCTCAACGCGCAGCAAAAACGGGCTGCAACTGCACCCGCGAAGTTACTACACTACAGGCCTTATTGCTATTGGGCGAGTGACTGTTTGACGCGCTCGTATACGGTATCAAAATCAACAACAATGGACTCAGTAGGCTCGTCTGGACATGCAGAATAGGCACTGCTCAGCGAGGCGTTCCACTCCCAATCTTCGGTACCGGGGCGAGTCATTCCGACACCAAAAGCTGATAGCAGCCCTCCTGCCTCGGCTAAGGCTTTTGCTCTCGCACCAATCAGGCCTGTCTCCGCGCGTACTAAGGCACGTTGGGTATCAAACAGTTCGTTCTGACTGTCTAGCAAATCAAGTAAACTTCTAGAGCCTAAGTCAAACTCATCCTCATACGCGATGCGAGCTAGCCGTTGCGACGCCAACTGAGCACTCAGAAACTCAATTTGCCGTTCCAAAACTTGAGCCTCGTTGTAGGCCACCAAAACTTCACGCCGTGTATCCCAGCAAGCTTGCTTCCTCGCCTCCAGAGCAGCGTAGTAGCGCTGGTTGCGCTCGCGACGTTGGGCTTCGTCACTACCGCCGCGATAGAAATTGAAATTGAAGACAAGCTCAATCGCTTCCGTATCAAAATCTCCACGCAACCCCTCGATGTTAGAAGATTGCTCGTTTCGATATCGCAGATCTATGCGAGGAAAAAACAGCCCCCTTGTCGCATCTCGCTCCGCACTAACCGCCAACATTTCCTCTGTCGATTGCCTCACTCGAGGACTTTGATCGAGCGCATTGCGGAGCACTTCGTCGCGCGACACACCCACTAATTCACGGGGCAGGATGGGTAGTGGAAGTCGGCCACTGCCAACCCGCTCACCCGTGATGCGTTGAAGCTCGGCTTTCGTATCGTGCAAATTCGTGGCTTCGGTTAGAACATTCGATTCTGCAAGCGCTAGGCGAGCCTTGACCTGCTCCAGATCCACGCCAGCACTCACCCCACTATTAACGCGATCGCTTATGCGGCTGGCAACCTGCCGGTGAACATAATAGTTCTGGTCGGCGAAATCCTTTAGCCGCTGGAAAAGTGCAACCTCAAGGTAGGCTTCTGTGACCTCAAGTGCAGCGTTTTCAGACGCGCCGATGTGCCCTTGAAGGTCACGACGTGCTTCAAAGTCAGCTGCCTTCACACGGTCGCGCGTTTGAAACCCGTCGAACAACAATTGGGTGGCGGTAAATCGCACATCGCTTCGATTATACCTTCCGAAATCATTGGTGGGTGTCTGACGGTCCTCCCTCCCCCTCACGGCCTGAACATCGAGGGAAGGTTTGAGCTCGCCTTCAACAACCGAGACGCGCTCTCGAGACGCCGCGAAGTCAAAGTATGTCCTTGCAAGGGAAGGGTTATTCTCAAGCGCAAGCTCTAAGGCATCTCCGTAGGTCTCGATTGCTGTGAATGCGTTGTTAGCGTACGCCATGAGCACGACGCTGATTAGAATCCTTGTATTTTTCACGGTAGTCTTATTCGCCCCCAAAATAGCCGTGACAAAAGAGTAGCCCGAGAAACGCTCAGGCGCTATCGTCTATATATTGTTATTGAGCATTACTAGGTAAGAATAAGGCACATATGGGTCAAATTGAGACTCTCATCCCAAAATCTAGGGGGATATCTGCCAAGCTACTTGCCAAGGCATGTATCGCTATTTTTGTCACAATTGGCGCAAATATCCTCTGGGGTGGTCAAGTAGGCACAGATTTCGAGGTTTTTATAGAAACCTTGAACAAGGAATACGGAACAAAGGCTCAGGTCCATGGCATTGCTTGGCGAGACCATCTGTCTGATCTCGAAGGTGTCGATATTCGGGATCAACTGGCTTCAGTCAATAAGTTCTTCAATCAACGCGTCCGCTGGCGAAGCGATTCAGAGGTTTATGGTGTCGAAGATTTTTGGGCGACGCCAGCGGAGATGCTTGGGCGCGGTACCGGCGACTGCGAGGACTTTACCATCGCCAAATATGTGAGCCTTCGCCACTTGGGAGTTCCCGCCGAGCAGCTGAGATTGACCTACGTTCAGCTGAAAGTCACCGCTACTCAATCGCAGGCGCACATGGTTCTGGCGTGGTACCCAAAACCCAATACAACCCCACTAATTCTCGATAATGCCAACCCACGCATTCTTCCCGCTTCACAGCGCAAAGACCTCAAGCCTATATTCAGTTTTAACAGCGCCGAGTTATGGTTGGGAAATTCGCGGTCGGCTACCAGTGCATCACCGTCATCACGCATTTCGCAATGGCGACAGATGGTTGCGCGAGCAGAGCAAGAGGGGATACTTCTGTAATGAAGGAGAGCAAAAATGTCATTGTTTAGCCGTCTAATGTGGTACACGTTTTTCTTGCTGGTGGCGATACTGGGGTTTACAACTTTGGTTGTCAGCCAATGGACGGTGCACAGTTTTGAAGACAGACTATCCGTGCAGGCAGAAAACTCCGTTGGAGTATTGTCGAGAGTGCTATCGCGGTCCGACCTTACCGCTGATGATGACCTCAATGAGGCGTGCACATGGCTATCTACGGTACCTAACACACTGGAATTTCGCTCGGTGGAGCTATTTGATGAGTCAGGTAACCAACGCTGCTATCAAACGAATACGCCACAATCGCCGATCGCGCCTAAGTGGTTTATCAGAAACATAGAAATAGAGATCATTCCTGCCACTCAACCTGTGCAACAGGGCTGGGTGACTTGGAAGCTCACGGGCATCCCTTACGAGGCTAACGCTTACGATGAGCTATGGAATCTTGCCATCAATACCTTCTGGGGAGTTCTTGCGCTTCTGGTAAGCGCGAGCATTGGGGGCTTCTGGGCTCTCCAAAAGCTACTGGACCCTCTGCGTCAGGTTGTTGTTCAAGCAAAGAGTATTGGCGACCGGCGCTTTACCAAAATAGCCATCCCCACAACTACTGAGTTCGCGGATGTAGCGCGCTCCATGAATGATCTGTCCGATCGCATACAGTCAATGCTGACTGATGAAGCGGCGTTACTAAAAGACAAAAAAGCCACCTACGACTTCGACGAAGTTACTGGCCTACTCAATCGTGAAACCTTTATCGATCAATTTAGTGCTCGTTTAAATCGTGAAAATGAGGAGTCCATTGGTTCTGTTGCACTAATACGGCTACTCAACCTTGCCGAGATGAATCGCGAATATGGCCGTGGCTTGATCGACAACTTACTCAAAGACGTGGGAGCTGCACTCAACCGACTGTCGGGCGATGACCTCTACGGGGGCTACTGCTCAGTGGGCCGCTTAAATGGCGCAGATATATGCGCTGTTGCCACTAACGAGAGCAACGCAAAAAACCTTGCTGACACAATGCAGCGGACGGTCGCCAGAGTTTTAGTCAAACATAACATTGATGTGCGTTACAGGGTCGCAGCCGCTTGCATCGATTATGAATTAGGGGACAACACGGGAGAGCTTCTCGCTTCTATAGACCAGGCACTGGCGCAATCGGAATTGCAAGCAGGTGTTCCGATCGTCCCAGCTCAGCGTGCTAACAAGACTGATCCCGAGCGAGCAAGTCAGAAGTTTTGGTATGAAAATCTCGCATCGGCGCTTTCGGATGGTGGACTGCATTTAGTCTGGTTCCCAGTCCTGCGAAAAGATCAATCCGTAATTCACCTTGAGGGAATGGCTCGCTTATCAGTAGAAAACCAAGAATTCAACGCAGGCGATTTTATGCCTTGGGTGTTTAGGCTGGGCCTTGGTCAAGCCTTTGACCGAGCAGTTGTCACCGAAGCGTTGAAGTGCTTACTAGCGAAAGAGGAAAGGTTGCACATAAACCTCTCAGCCGACAGCTTAAAAGGCGCGGAGTTTTCAGCTTGGCTGGATGAAACGCTAAAGGGTGCATCAGCAGATACAGCACGATTCGGCATGGAGATATCAGAGACAGCGATTATCGGTGCACAATCATCGTTTGAAGCATTGAGAACGATCTTGAAACCTCATGGTTGCCAACTCGGAATCGAACACATGGGGTATCGCCCAGAAATTATTGCTGAGCTGGGACGCCTGGGGCCTGACTATTTGAAAGTGGACTCGCTGTATACGCAGGAGCTGTCCACAAACCAAGGTAATCGCTCGGTACTCACCAGTTTTAGTGGGGTAGCTAAATCGCTTGGCATTGACTGTATTGCAGAAGGCATCAACACGGCCGAAGATATCGAACAGTCCTTTGCGCTGGGAGCAAGAGGCGTATCCGGCAGAGCTGTGAGCTAACACTCGTTAGAGAATATCGCCATCCTCAAGTAAGTTAAGTGCATCGCGCCGACGTTCGCGCATCGTCGCGCGCTCGGTGTACTTCTCCTGAACCACGGGCGGAAGCTCAGTGAACAATATGACGTTTTTACTGATCAGCAAATCAATAACATCATCCAACACTCGAATGAAGCTTAGGTCTGAAGCCTGAAATTCGGAACCGGCAACCGTGACCAAAAATTCATCCACTTCAGATGAAGGCATCTCCTCTGACGCTTCAAAGCCCGGCGTGGGGTCTTTACTAATAGCCACGACCGCCCCACCGCCATCCCGCTTGATATAAATCATCCTAAGATTCCACTCAAAACGAAATATCCGCCCAAGGAGACCGTAATATCCTTGGGCGGATGATTCTGTTACTCAGGTTGATCAAAACTATCGCTCTCGTTGTGATCAAAGTTCAGTGTCAACTCAAGCTGCGCAATATCAATTGCTGAAGCGTCGGATCTGGATGGTCCAGAGGCTTCGCCTCCCTCACTAGCGGATTCGTCACTCAATAGCGCAGTCAAGTCATCCTCCTCGGACAATAGGTCTGCCGCTTCGACCGCAAAACTGACGTCTTCAGCGGTCGTCGTTGATCCGTCAACGTAATTTACATTTGCCTGACCGAAGACCGTGACATCGCCCTCACCGTCAACACGATCCTCACTGCCTTCCCTGTAAGTGAGCTCAATGCTTTCTATACCAAGGTCAGTCAATGATGACAGTTCTCCCTCGTCGGTAACACCATCGGAGTCAGCGTCCTGCCAAACCGCAAACTCATCAAACCGCTCATCTTGGGCGTCGAGGACACCATCTTGGTTGGTGTCAAAGACTTCCGCGATAGCCTCAAGGTCCGTTTGAGCGGTTTCGCTCCACTCTGTGAAGACATATTCAGAGGTTGTATCAACCGTTCCCGAATTGTTCGCATCTATAACAAGTAAGCCGTCGTCGGATGCAACCCAGGCTGTATTTACAGATTCGCCAGTCGACTGATCATTGAAAACCACGTCTGCTTGGAGGCTTAAATACTCCAAGCCATCGCCATCTAAATCAATAGCGACCGGTGCAGACCCCGGAGGAGTCAAAGTGAATGAAATAGTGCCAGACGTACTATCTCCGTCAGCATCAGAGCCAACTATGTCAAATTGGAGGTCTACTGGCTCTCCGGCCACCTCTTCCGCCAAGCTAAATTGTCCAAGCTTAAAGCTGGCAGAATTGCCGTCAGTCGAACCTGCACTAATAGCCACCTCGTTAAACATAAAACCTATTTCGTTAGCTGCAATATCAATAATGTAGTCATACGTACCAGTCGGATCAGCGACCATATCTGCAATGCTGTAGGTTTGAGAATAGGTGGATCCATCAACGGTGTTTGTGAACGTCACAATGACCGTTGCATTCGCATCGATCGCATCAACCGGGATAATTATTGCTGACGCGAACGCCTCGGTGCCCTGGGTCACGACCGCGTTACCACCACTACCCGTGACGCTAACGCCTTGTTGTAGACTCAACGTCACAACATCGCCAGTGGTACCGTCGAAATCAATATCTTGCCCCGCGCCTGCACCTAGCAAGTTGGCATTGGTGTTCACCGTATGATTGCCGTTACTGTCGTTCACAACTGACGTGAAGACAACGTCCAAACCGGATGCACTCCCCGTGAAGCCATCGACAATCGCATAAATTGAGCTATTACCGCCGCTAAATCCTGAGAAATCTATCTGAGCAGTTTGTAGGGTATCTGTAATAATTTGCAGCGGATTTATCTCATAGGTTATATCCCCATTGCCATCATTCACAATGGTAACCGTCATGGCGACAGTGCCGTCAGCTGTTTGAAGCGACAGGGTACCGGTACCCGCTCCCACCAGCACCAAGGGCTCACCGTCCAGATACAATTGTTCTCCCACTGTATTGGTAGCAGCGGCGCCATTGGTTCCAGCAAACACAATTTCCCCTACGCCATCTGCGCCAGGGTCAAACGTAATATCACCCGAAGTAACAACGCCTGATCCATCTACAACCGCATTTGAGGGGGCTCCAGCCGATAGTGATACGGGTACATCGTCTATAACATCTGCATTCACTATAACTTGTGCTGTGGAGCCACTGGAGTCGGTCACGGTTATGGTCACCGAATCGACGTTCTCGGCGATGTTCTCGCCATTACCGTCCGCATGGCTATATGCCGTTGTCAGAGTGTATGTCACCAACCCTGTAGCCGAGACACTCCAACTTCCATTGGTGTTTGTCGAACCGTCAATAACGGCCGATACAATGTCGCCAGCCCCGCCAGAAACTGATATCTGGCTAGTATAGGACTCGTTACCTGTCACACCATCGACCAACACCTCCTCATCAGCACTTACATCAGATGCCGACGCGGATAATGGTGGGGCCGTAATATTTACATCAACTGTATCGGTGGTATCCAAGTCCTCATAATTTCCGCCGGTCGCACTTGAAATTGCGTAAGTGAAGGTGTCACCTGATGATCCCGGATTAACAAAGGTCACGGAGCCCGAAGTTTGGCCCACAGCGATTGTGATCACCTCGCCGTTATCCAATGTGACTTCAAGATCAGTACTTTGCGGCGCGTTCAATACGGAAGCGGTAATGGTTATATCCTCCCCCTCACTCACGCTGGATGCCCCTAGGGTTACGGTCACCGTGTCGATCGTATCGCTCACAACAACAGCAACCGTCGGATCAAGCGTCAGGTTCTCAAACTCCGAACCGCCACTCGTCACGCTCGCATTCAACGTCAACGTCTCGCCATCCAGGTAAACAT